>VOFJ01000061.1_pt1 | contig 220000 bp, 465 predicted proteins | sample 5384081 | NCBI WGS metagenome assembly VOFJ01 (sample SAMN12384729, study PRJNA508395) | human gut metagenome | isolation source: healthy gut I | host: Homo sapiens | reverse complement strand
AACGAGAAGATAATAAAAAAAATTCTTCTTGCGATTGTGGATTTGAAGAAAGTGAAAACGTTTTTCCAACTAATCCAATGTTTGGTCAAAGCTATGTTCCAATTCAGACAATGAACAAAACATTTACCCCTTTGTGTTGGATTAAAAATGGGAACAATATTTCCAGAGTTAGTTAGCCCATATGTACCATGTCAATCTATAGAAGAAAATGCTTTTATAAAAGCTATGAATACGGTTGGAGAGGGGTGTAATAAATGTTACTAGAAGAAAATGAAAACAGGAATTGTAACTGCAACAATGCAAATAATAGTTGTTGCCAAAAAAAAAAAACCTACTCAAGTGTTTCAACATATTCTTTTTAATTTTACTAATATTATGCCAGAAGAATTTTGTGCAGAGGAAGAAATGACAAGGGCAGATATGTTACAAAAAAAATACGTTGCTTAGGATTTGCAGTTGTTGAACTTGCAGAATATTTAGACACACATGCAGATGACAAAAGAGCATTGGCGCTTCATAAAGAATATGCTAATGAATTAAGAGAATTATCAAATAAATATCAAAAAAAGTATATGGACCGCTTACAATTGCATTTCCATGTAATAAATGGAGATGGTTAGAGGAACCATGGCCTTGGGAAAGGGGGAGTTTTTAATGTGGACCTATAATAAAGTATTACAATATCCTATAAATATAAAATGCCCTAATCCAAAACTAGCAAAAAATATAATAAGCCAATATGGAGGCCCAGACGGCGAATTGGGAGCATCTCTTAGATATTTATCACAAAGATTTGCAATGCCAGATCAAAATGCAAAAGCAATATTAAATGATGTAGGTACTGAAGAATATGCCCATAAAGAGGTCGCTTTATAAATAAGGGTATTAACTTCTTTTAGAGGTTAAACTACTCTTTTTTTATTATATAAAAATATGATATAATATCTTTGGAAGAAGAAATATATGAACAAAGAACATTGGAATACTATTATTATAGATAAAAATGTTGATGAAACATTAGTAAAAAGAGTTAAGAGGTGTGATATGAAAAAAATTATATATAATAACTGGTGCAAATGGTTTTCTAGGAAATAATATAATAAGAAAATTAGAACAAAATATTGAAAATGAAATAAGAGCACTTGTATTACCTAATGATTCTATAAAGGCATTGGACAACTTGAATTGTAAAATTTATTATGGAGATGTTACTAAAAAGGAAAGTTTATCATCAATTTTTGAAAATACTGATGGAAAAGAAGTTTATGTAATACATTGTGCAGGAGTAGTGTATATAAAATCTAAATATAACCCAATTGTATATGATGTTAATGTTAATGGAACAAAAAAATTGTAAATAAAGTTTTAGAAATAGATGCAAAACTTATTTATGTAAGTAGTGTACATTCAATTACCGAAAAGCCTAATAACGAAAAAAAAATAACAGAGATTACTAACTTTGATTCTGGGAAAGTAGTAGGATTATATGCAAAAAACAAAGGCAGAGGCAGCAAAATATGTTATTGATGCAATAAAAAATAAGAATCTAAATGCTTGTATTATTCATCCTTCTGGAATTATTGGACCAAATGATTATGGGAATAGCCACTTAACACAATTAATAAAAGAAGTTGCGACAGGAAAACTCTTTGCTTGTGTAAAAGGAGGGTATAATTTTGTAGATGTTAGAGATGTAGCAGATGGTATTATTAGTGCTTGTGATAAAAATAATAGAGGAGAATGTTATATTTTATCTAATAAATATATTACAATAAAAGAATTGACTGATTTTGTTTGTGATTTAGAGGAGAAAAAAGAATTAAGATAGTGTTACCACTATGTTTGGCAGAATTAGTAGCTCCAATTTGTGAACTATATTATAATATAAAAAAACAAACCCCATTATTTACAAAATATTCTCTATATACATTATCTTCCAATTCTAATTTTAGCAATGAAAAGGCAAAAAAAAGAATTGGAGTATAAAAAATAGAGATATGAAAGATACAATTAAAGATTACAATAGAATGGTTAAAAGAAAAAAAAAAAATATATATAAAAAGACATTTAGTTAAAGATAAAGAACTACTTTTTTGAACGAAGTAGTTCTTTATTAAATCAATGTATTCTACTCAACAACAGGGGGAATAAAATTTTCAATTGCATTTCGTAGTTTGGAATGATGAATTACAAAATGAATAGAAGGACTATTGGCTTTTGAAATCATGACCCAGTTTTTTTCGCAAACTAAAATTTGTATGTTCTTAAATGTATTATTATTGTTTATACTTAACTTATAATTTTTATTCTCTTTTTCATATTTTTTAGTCAAATTGATATGTTCCAGATAATCTTCATATGTATAATAAATTTTTTATCATAAAAAAATATCTGCAAGGAAAAAGAAATGGTTTTACCTTTCCAAATTCTTCTTTTGAAAGAATTGATATTTCATCTTCAATTACATTTTGTTCTATTGTATTCTTAAATATTTCTTTCTGAAATTCTACAGATTCTTGAATTGCTTTTATATTTTCAGCAGAAACATTGTTATGCTTTAAAAATCTTAAAAAGTAAATTGTTTGAAATAGTATGTATTGGTAAAGAAAACAAAATCCTTCTGCGACTTGCTTTAATTTTTATACTTGATGATAAAAAGGCATTAAAAGAATTTTGTGAATCTGCTTTATAAATATCCATAAGAGATGTAGCTTTGCTTAACAAACATTGTGCCTTTGTTTTATAGTAAGAAATATCATTTTTATTTGTTGTTAAAGTATATTTACCTTTATCATGATAACCATTTATACATTCTCCATATAAAGCAGCAACACCAGAAACGTAATTAAAATGACAATATATATTATTTTGCAATCCTTTTAAAAAGTATGGAGAAACCTGTCCAGTCATATAAATTGGCAACCAACTTTCTAAACCTAACATCATTTCATTAAATGGTCTATCAACATTATGAATAATATTTAAATGCAATCCCTTTTTTAGCATTATAGCAATAACAGCATACATCCATTTCTTACCGAATTCAACATCTTGTGCCATATCTTCCATAGGCATATCACTACACATAAAAAACAGGTTCATTATTTTTTTTTTTGAAAGAACGGTTGCTTTAAAAAGTCTAGTTCTCCTTTTTTCATTTCTTCTATACCATAATATGTTTTAGAGGTTGCTTTATAAAATGGAATAGTAGGTACTTTCATTTCATCAAAATGTATAGCTTTTATATACTCATTTAAATCAAATTTATCTAAATTTGTTAGAAAATCATCTATATAGTTATGAGAGGGAGTAGAATTAGTAGTAAACCAATTAAATAGCTTATTAAAATAGTTAAGATTATTTTCTAACTCTTCTAAAGTAGAATTTATAAGAAGTGCAACTGCTTTTTTATCATCATCAGATGTATACTTTTTCATAATAAAATTACATACAGCCGTAGCAAAATCTTTTAGGATGTGATGGATTACCATTACCAGTACGAATTCTGGAAAGAAATGAGGCATCATCATAACTACTTAAGCGAGATAATTCAGCAACATTAATATTTAAAGTTGTAACAAGTTCATTAAAATTTTTTACTTAACTGTTCAAAGTCAATAGAAATATCATTTAAAGTATCAGATAAAGCAGTATAAATTTCTTCTTTAGTTATATTCATTTTTCTTGTTAAAGAAAAAGCTTATACAAACCATCTGTCAGTTGTTCTAATTGTTTACTCTTTAAACTTGGAGTTCTATCTCCTCTGCGATAACGACTAATAACAGAAGATGTTAATCCAGAAGAAATTACAAGGTCTTTAGAAGAACACTCAATTTGTTTTATATATTTATTTAATTGTTCACTAAAAGTCATAAGAAAACCTCCATATCAATAGTTCAAATTTATTATACTATATCATAAAAGCATATAAAAAACAATTGCCAAATGGTCATTGAAACTTTGGCAAAAAAAAATCAAAAATATAGAACTGTAATATGGTAAAATAGAAATGAAAATATTGGAGGAAGGAGTAAAAAGAATGAGAAAAAAGTTAAAATCCTATCAATTTTATTGATGATTTGTTTATTGGTTAGCATACTATTCCAAACAGCTATAAACAAAGTATATGCAGAAAGCAAAAATGAAGTAACATTAAATTTTGAAGGTGGGATTATTTACGATGGTTATGTAGAATATAGCAAGAAAGCAAAATTACAATTATTCAAGGGCGAGGATTTAGTTGTTAATATTTCAAATAATATGGTAATTGATTTAAACGAAGCAGATTATGAATTTGTAATACAAGAAATCCCAGCAGAAGATACTGGAAGTGTGGTAGGACCTGCACCAGTAAAATTAAATATTAATGATTGGTATTATGCTACAACAACACTTAATTCTAAAGTTATATTTAAATTAGAATCAAGTAAATTTAGTGGAACATTAGATGTTAAACTTGTAAGAACAAGAACTGTCGTTAACACAACAGTTAAAAATGTTTATAATGATATATCATCAAAAGGTGTAATTGATTTAACTGGTGGGCAAGAATATGTGATTGATTTTTCTAAAGATGATGAACTTACAAATGGGTTAAAATCATTTGCAGATTTAGATAAAACACTATATTACAAAAAAGAGACAATGAAGGTCTATTAGCAACAGACAATGAAAGTGAAGCTGTTATAAAGATAGTAGGAAATAAATCAGAAAATAAAAGCAATATTAACTGCAGTAAATGTTGGAACTAAAAAAGTGAAGTTTTTTTAAAGGATTTCATACTAAATATACAGGTTCGGCATTGAATTATGATGGCACTGATGGTGGCATCATAAATGAAAACAAGAACTGATTATTATACTAGATGTACTTATGAATTTACATTCCAATATGTAAAAGAAGAAGTTAGTCCTAAAGAATATAAGTTTACTGAAGGAGCAAATCAAACATATACAATTGATGAATCAAAAAATGCAACATTTAGAGTAGATGCAGACTATAGCCTATTTACAAACAAAGTATATGTAGACAATAAATTAGTAGATTCTACAAATTATGACTCAAAATCAGGAAGTACAGTTATTACTTTAAAAGATGAATACTTAAAAACATTATCTGTTGGAGAACATACATTAAAGGTTGCTTTTTCAGATAATGGAGAAGCTATAACAAAATTCACAATAAAAAGAAAAACAACAAAATACAAATATAGAAGATAATAAAAATGAACAAAAACAAGAAAAATAACAATTTAACAAACAATGATGTTCAAAAAAGAGAATACAATTGCAAATCCTAAAACAGGTGATAATGTTATAGTATACTTTGTAATGTTTTCAATTGCTATATTAGGAATAATTACATTAGCAATAGTTAATACAAAAAAGAAAAAAATTAAGAAAATAATAGGAGAGAAAAAAAATGAAAATTAAAAAAAGTTTAATATTTTTAACAATTATTTTAGCTGGTATATGTCTGTTTATTTTTTTCAAACAGAGTAAATGCAGTAACAATTAGTGATGATGGAAAAATATACATTAATACTAGAGTGCAGTAATGAAACAGATGCTAATATTGATGGTGAAAGCAATAAGGTTATAAAATTTAATGTTGCAGAAGGAGAAACAACAGTTAAATTATCTGAACTAACAAAAGGGATAGTACCATTCAATGGTAGAACAGAATTTGCATATTGGGGAAGCTTTATAGGTGAAAAAGCTAACGAAGAAATAGCAATAACTGATTTTTGCTGGAGCGGTGAGTTAACAGAAGGCGAATATACGAATGGATTAACTCTTTATGCAAATTTTTCTGATAAAGTATTACAAGGAACAGGCACATATTATCTAACACTTGATGCTTTTGCAGGTAAAGTAAATGGACAAAGCATTGTAAACATAACAAGTAAAAGTACTGAATTTAAAACAGTAGATTTAACAAAATATACCCCTGTAAGAGAAGGATTTACATTTAAAGGATGGGAGTTAGATGGAAAATTTGTAACTTCTATTGATTCTAGTTATTTTGCTAACCGTGATTGCATAACATTAACTGCTACATATACTCAAGATACTTTTAAAGGTGATGGAATTGTATTGATTTTAAATGCTAATGGTGGTAAAATAAATGACAAAGAATCTAACAGTTATGACTATATAGGTGGTAGCAATTCAGGAACAACTATGTCACTTCTACCATATATGCCTGTGCGAGAGGGATATACCTTTAATGGTTGGAATACAAAAAAAGATGGTAGTGGAGAAATTTATAAATATGTTTTCTGGAGATTCTGGGATAAGGATGAGAAAACAGATAAAGAATTTGACAAAGATACTTTAATAAAAGAAGAAAAAACGGTTATGAGAGATATAAAAATATAACTCTATATGCTTCTTGGACTAAAACTTCAGGAGAACTAGAACAACCTGTTAAAGAAACAGTAAAAAGAAATTCAAAGTACAGGGAAAACAAAGGGAAAAATTGAATTTGAAAAAAGAAGTTAGTAAAAAAACTATAAGTTGGATATAAGACCAATTGAAGTAGAAAAAAGATTTATCAGATAAAAATGTTAAATATGTAGTAGATATAAATGTATTAGAAAATGGTGAAGTTGTTAAAATTAGCAATACTAAAATGAAAATAAGAATTGCATTACCAGAAGACTTAAAAGGATTTAACAAATATGAAGTAGTATATATTTCAAATGATGAAATAAAAGAAACAATACCAGCAACAGTAGAAGATGGATATATAATATTTGAAACATCACATTTAAGTCAATATGGAATTATTGCAACAAATGTTGAAGGAAAAACAGAACAAACAAAAAATGAAACAAACAATCCAAAAACAGGAGATAATATTACAACAAGTATAATGCTATTTGTAGCTTCTATAGCAACTATTGGAACACTAACATTAGTAAATAGAAAAAAAGCAAGAAAATAAACAACATAATGTATTTGATATTTATTTATATATTAATAAAATAGTAAGAGAATAACAACTAATGCAAATGAAAATTATAAGATACTAGCTAGAAAAGGCTAGTATTTTGCTTTATGTTGAAAAAAAAAATAGAAAATCTGCTATTATGTTATTATATTATAGACAAATAAAATTTATAGCAAGATTAAAAATAAAAAGGGGTAAATATGACACAGACTCAACAAACGGTATTAGCATTGGCAATATATACAATATGGATAACACTATTATATATAAGAATATTTGATAAAACACTAAAAAAAATATGTATTATCAATAGGTGTGCTATTAGGATTTTGGATGGTAGTAAGAATGCTTAAAACATATACAACAGGGTATGCAACAGAAATACTGTGGTATTTGTATTACATACCACTATTGCTGATTCCAACATTTTATTATAATTGTAGTAGTTATTTAATAAACAGTAAGAATAAAAAAAGAATTGCCACAATAATTATATCAACAATACTATTCTTATTAGTAATTACAAATAGCCTACATAATATTGTGTTCAAAATAAAAAGCAATATAAATGATTATAATCATAATATAGGGTATTTTATAATAGTTGCTTGGATTCTATGTTTAATAGTAGTAGCAATAATATATCTAATAAAATCAAGCAAAAATAAAGGGTACAAAAACATAATCTCAATATCAATAATTATTTTAATTGGTGTAGTATATACAATTTTATATATAAAAAAATATTCCAGTAATAAGAAAAACGAATATGTCAGTAATAATAGGAACATTATTTTGTGTAGGATTAGAAATGATGCTTGACTTTAATTTGATACCAAATAATTTTAGATATAAGAAGATATTTAAAAATTCAAATTTGCCATTAGAAATCATATCACAAAATGGAAAAACTAGAATTGCAACAAATCATTCCATAAATCTAAAAGAAAATATAATAAATGATATAAAAAGATAATAAGGTAAAAAAATACATATAAAGATAACAACATTGTAAAAAAAATGTTAAGGCTATAAGTGGTGGCTATTCAATAGAAGAAAAAAGATTTTAGTAAAAAATAAACGAGTATGAAAAAAGAATTGAAATTAATACAACAAGAGCTTATAGAACAAGAAACAATATTACAAAAACAAAGAAAGATTGCAACAGAAATATATGAAACAAAATTAAAAAGCGAAATTATAGAGCTACTAGATGAAAAAAAATAGAGCAGAAAAGAAAACTTAATAAATGAACTAATAAAAAGAAATGAAAATAACAGACATAGATAAAATGCAAGATATAAAACTACTACTAAATTATTGTAAAAGAATGAGTAGTTTAGTAATATCAAGCTATAACAAAGAAAAAATATGATAACAAAAGACTAGAAATAATCATAAATGAAATGTTAATAGAAGCACAAGCACTAGGAATAAATGGAGTTTTGAAAACAAATAATTTTGAGATAAGTAGCGGTGAAACAGCAAATATCTATGAGATCATATTTGAAACAATAATGAAATTTAGAGAAACTAATTTTATTCTATATATACAAGTAAACAATTCATATACAGAAATAAAATATTTATTTGATGGTAAACATAAGAACTTCAAAAAAAGAAATAGAAAAATTACAATTAGAAAAATTATTGAAAATTGAGCAAATAATAGATGAAGATGGAACAACTATAAAATTGAAAATTTTAAGAGGAGAAAATTAGTATTATGGTAGCAATTATAGGAATACTGTGTCTTTTGTTAGTATGGCAGATTCTAAAAAAATCATACTAAAAAAAAGGAATAATAAATAAAAATATAACAGATTATACACTAGAATATATTGTTTCTATAACAATACTTATAGCATTGTTTATGCAAGAAAGCATATCAAGAAATAGCTTATTTATAATTGCATTGCTAGGCATAATATACGAAATTATTTCACTTATATATATGTATTTTAGATATTACAAAAAAAGAAACTATTACAGATTTCTCAATAAAAAAAAGTTATAGATGAATGTGAGTTTGGAATTTTAGTATTAAAAGGTAAGAGAGCAAAATTAATAAATAAATAATAAAATGTATGAAATACTAGACAAATTAAACATAAAGAAAGACTATATAACAAATATAATAAAACAAAGTATAGACCAGCTAGATAAAAAATTATTGTGTAAAAGTAGAAGATAAATATTATGTATTTGTGATAAATAATAATGAAATAATTACATTTGATATAACAGAACTAAATAAATTACATCAAAAAGCTAAATGAGCAAAATAAAAAGTTAAAAGAGAATAATAAAAAAAATATTATTAAGTATTGACAATATAGAAGAATTAGAAAAGGAAAAAAATCTACTAAAACTAAAAAATAAATATCATGATATATTAGGACAAAATCTTTCCATACTGCAACAATATTTAAATAAAGAAAAATATAACCCAAGAAAATTTTGAAGAAATAAAATTTATGATACAAAAGATGTTCATAGATATTGAAGACACAGATGACACAAATACAAACCTAGAAAATCTAATAAAAATACACAAGAAAAAAATGGAACAGACATTATTATAGATGGAAAACTACCACAAAATAAAGAAAAAACTGCAAAAGTGTTCTTTGAAATAATTAGAGAAGCAACCACAAATGCAATAAGACACGCAGGGAGTTCAAAAGTATTTGTGAATATAAAAAAGAAACACTAGAAGAAACATATATGATAATAACAAATGATGGTAGAAAGCCAAATGAATTTATTACAGAAAATCAGGGAATAAAAGATATGAGAAGAAAAGTAAAAAAAAAACTAGGAGGAATGTTCTATATTTCAACAGTTCCAGAGTTTTCGGTAAATATATCAATAAAAAAATAACTGCTAACATTGAAATAGCAGTTATTCTTTTTACTCATTCGGGGTTTCAAGGTTTGGAACTATTAAACCATTACCCACACAATATATTGCAAGTTCTGCTAAATTATTATAACCAGTTTTTTCATAAATAGATGAAATATGTGATTTTAATGTTCTTACAGATATTCCAAGTTTTTTTACAACTTCATCTCTATCTAATGTTTTACAATACTCAGTTAGAAGACCTAATTCAGTATCTGTTAGATCCTTTAAAACATCAGGAATATTGGATTTAGGACTATTAGAACTTGGATATAAAGAATAGCCATCAATAGTATTTTTTGATAGTAGTTATAAGAGAATTACTACTAATATTTTTTATAAATAAAGCTATCAACATTATTAGCTTTTGCCTTGTCTATAAATGTTAAATCTGGCACACCAGTCATAAGAATAATTTTCACACTTGGAAAGTTCTCTTTTTATTATTTTTGAATATGCTAATCCACTTGAATTGTTTTCAGTACAAATATCCATTAAAATTAAATCAGGTTTAAATTTTTCACATAAAGATATAGAGTCTTTTGCATCTCCACTAGAAGCGATAACATTAAACCAGTATTAACAGGAGCAACAGACAAAAAGTCTTTTGCATCTCCACTAGAAGCGATAACATTAAACCCTCTTGTATTTAATGTTTCAGAAATCATTTCTCTTAACATTTTATGGTCATCAATTACAATAATATTATACAAAACAGAAACCTCCTAACTTACTCACATTAAGCTATATTGTAACATAAAAAATTATGAAAATAAATATTTTTTACAAATTTTGCACTTTTTTAGTGCAAAATTTAATGAAAATTTGCACCAAAAAGTACAATAGTAATTTATGCTAAAATATGATATAAGATTATATGGAAAAGTAAAGTTGATGGGTGGTGAATAGATGAGTTAATAAAAAATGAGTATAAAAGAAGATACAATACTAACACTTTCCACCTGTGCAAATAACAACAAATACAGGGTGGTGTTACATAGTGTTAGAGTTAAATAAAACAGAAAATGTTTTGTTTGAGAAAGGAGAATGGTTTTATGAAAAATAAAACAAAATATTTAGTAACAATATTATTAATGCTAGTTAGTTTTTTACTAATTGGAGCTACTAATGTAAATGCAACAACAACTGCAGAAGTTAATAATTATTCAGATTTAACTGATAAAATGAGTGATAATGTAACAGATGTAGTTAAACTTACTAGTGACATTACATTAAGAGAAGATTCTAAAACAACTTTCTCTCTTGAAATGTCTAAAACTTTGGATTTTAATGGGTTTACATTAACTGTGCCAGAGCATTATAAGTTATACCTAATTTATTATAATACTTTGGATTTAAAATTCATTAATTCAAATAGTTCTAAAAAGAGCAAAACTTAATCTTTTAACTGATACTGGCTACACACCAATTTATAACGAAATTAAGAAGGCTGAATATACTGTTAATTTTGAAATGGATGGTATAGATGTCGAATACATAAAAGATTTTGATAGTTTTTGGCAAACCGCTGGTGATTACAGATTTAATAATGTAGTTTTTAGAAATCTAAAAGTTACTGGATTTTATGAAATGGTAGATACTAGAGCATATAAAAGTGTAAAATTTTCAAATGTTACTAAAGAAAAAGCAAAAATACAACTTCTAAAACATATTTGATTACAAAGCAGTACTTTAACTGTTGATGAGGTACTTGATGCTGATTCAATTATTGAGTATCATGATAGAGAAGGAACTAAAATAGCAAATAGAACAGCAACACTTGATACAATAAATGCTTATTGGGGTCCAATTACAGTTAAGAAAAAGAAGTTCAAACATTAACTGCTACAACAGAAGCTGAATTAATAAATGCAGTTAATCAAATTAATAATAGCAAAGACACTATTATTAAATTAGGCGCTGATATTAAGTTGACAAAGTTTCTTGGATTTAATGTTTTAGGTAATGTTACCTTGGATTTAGCAGGTAATACTCTTGATGTATCAGAACACAATTTAACATTCTATTATGGTTATAAAGATGAAAATAATTATAATTTTAGAAGTAATCTAACCATAAAAGATAGTGGCAATGGTAATAGTGGTAAAATAGTTGGAGTAGGATTTAATGGCAGAGTAAGACTGTCTACTTTAGATATGGCTGAAGAATTAAAAAATTTACCTAAGACTTATGGATTTACAATTGATGGTGGAACTTATGCCGTTACTGGAACAGGTTCATGGGATGATTTTATATTTGATGTATTCTCTGATACAGAACCTAAGGAGCAAAAACATTACTTTAAATGTTAATGTTAAAAAAGGTATTTTCGAAGTTGGAAAAAAGTAGATGGTGAAATATTTTATTTCCCTTCATCTGATGAAACTAATATGAAAGCAAACTTCAATTTTGAAACACTTATGGTAAAAGGTCTAGGTGTTAAACTAGGATCTAATATTTTAGCTGAAAAAAAGAATTAATGAAGTAATACCAAATGATACAAAACTATATTATACAACTGATACTAATCAAGTAATTGAACTAGAAGATAAAGCAACATTAGTTAGAAATGTTAGAACTAGTACAAATGCTATTTATCCACAATATATTAAACTTGCTAAAGAAACAGGTTTAAGTGTAAATAATGTTACATTACCAAATGTTACATTTGGATATACTGTTGTGCCAGAAGCAACAATTAATATTACTAATATTGGTGCTGCTGAGTTAAAATTACTAATGTAACAGTGTCTGATACAGATAAATTTGAAATCAATATATCTAGTCAACCAACAATAGGAATTGGTGCAACAAATACTGATTTTAAAATTAAAGCAAAAACTGGTCTATCTGCTGGAACGTATACACCAACAATTACTGTAACTGATGAAAATGGTAAAACATATACAGCAACAGTTACATTAAAAGTTGAACAAAAACAATTAACAGGATTAGGTATTAGTGGTTTAGATAGTACATGGGTTTATGGCACTACTAAAACTCCAACTGCAACAGGGGTTGATGATTTAGGAGCTGATGGCTATGAAATCATTTATTCTAAGAAAGATAGTTCTGGAAACTATGCAAATATAGGAAATAAATTACCTATATTAGTGGGAGAATATAAGGCAACATTAAGTGTAAAAAAAATCCAAATTATACAGCAAGTGAAGCTAGTGTTGATTTTAAAATCACACCAATTACTACACCAGTAGAAGTAAAAAGTTATGATGATACATTTACTTATAATGGATCAGAACATACAAAAAATGCTTATGATGTTTTATGGGCAAATAATACTAGTCCAAGAACTGATAATAAATTACCTAATGGTGATAAAGTTACTGCAGTAATTACTGGTAAAGTAAGAGATGTTAAAGACACAGCTCTTGAAAATAATACAATTGAAAAAAAATAACAATAGTAAATGCTGAGGGTGTTGATGTAACTGATTGTTATTCTGGTATTGTAAAAGCTGCCGGTAAATTAACAGTAAACCCAATTACAACACCAATAGTTGTAAAAGCTGATTCAGATACTAAGGTATATAATGGTACTGAATTAACAAAAAATACTTATACAAATACTGATCATGTATTACTACCAGGTGATATGTTAGAAGTTACAATTACTGGTAGCCAAAAATTTGTAGGTTCTTCAAATAATACTGTAAGTAATGTTAAAGTAATGAGAAATGGTGAAGATATTACTTCTAACTATACAATGGGAACACATGTAAATGGTGTACTTGAAGTAACAAGTGCAGAACAACCTTTAGCAATTGCAGATCAATATGTAAGAGTTAATGGTTCTATATTATTAAGTTATTTAGAACAATCAGTAACTGGAAATGAAGGAAACATTGATTTTAATATTAAATCAGGAACAGCCCTTACTTACGATTCTGTAAACGAAGAATTTGTAGCAGGAGCTACTGAAGGTGATGTTGTACTTACTGTTACAGCAGCAAAAATGGATCTTGGAGGAGATGGTACTCCTGAATGGAAAGAAACAACAAAAAGACTTTACAATTCATGTTGTAAATAAAACTGATGTAAATATTTCAGGACTTTCTAATAATGAAACATTTACTTATGATGGAAATCCTAAAATGCCAACAGGAACAATTAGTGTTAATGCTGGAACAGTAAATGTTAGCGATTTAGTAGAAGTAAAATATCAAGGAACAGGAACAACTTCATATAATAGTGCTACAGCACCAACAAATGTTGGAACTTATACAGTAACATATAAAGTAGCAGATAGTAATTCTGATTATACAGGAACATTTAGTGTAGCATTCACTATTAAAAAGCACAACTTGAAAAAGTAACTTTAGTTGAAGATACTTTTGAATATACTGGTGATGAAATAGTTCCACAAGATAGTAATTTTGATTTAAATAAGATGAATTTTTCTGGCGATATTAAGGCTACTAATGTTGGAAATTATAGCATTACAGTATCCTTAAAAAGATAAAGATAATTATGAGTGGAAAGATGGATCAAATGGTGATTTAACTATTAACTGGTCTATCACACAAGCAACACCAAATTATACAGTACCAACAGGATTAACTTCTGTAAAAGGCAAAATATTAGCAGATGTAGTATTACCAACAGGATTTACATGGAATGCACCTGCAACAGTGTTAACTGTAGGAACAAAAACACATATAAAGCTACATATACTCCAGTTGATACAACAAACTATAAAACAATAACTGATATTGATATTGAAGTTGATGTTAAAAAATACATTTAATGTAATAACATCAGTACCTGGTGGAAATGGAACAATTACACCAAGTAAAATAGATGTTATAGAAGGAAGTAAAGTAAAAATTACATTTACACCAAATACTGGATATATGATTGATAAAGTATTAGTAAATGGAATAGAAAAAAAAAACTGTAACGGGAAATGAAATAGAAATAACAGTAGATGAAGAAAAAACAGTAGAAGTAAGCTACAAGAAAATACCATTTACAATAACAGTAGAAGAAGTAACAGGAGCAACAGTAAAATCCAGATGGAACTGTAACAGTAGGTTATGGAGACAACAAAGACTTTACAATAACAGCAAACACAGGCTACAAACTAGTAAAAGTATTAGTAAATGATGTAGAAAAAAGCATTAGATGGTAACACATTAAAATTAAAGAACATTACATCAAATATGAAAATTAAAGTAGTAGTAGAAAAAATAGAATACAAAGTAATAGAAGGTGCAGAACAAACATATACAATAAAAAGAAGAAGATACAGAAGCAAGATTTAGAATAGATGCAGATTATAGCCTATTTAATAACAAAGTATATGTAGATAATGTACTTGTAGATAGTTCAAATTATACAAGCAAAAGTGGAAGCACAATAATTGTATTAAATAAAGATTATGTAGATACACTTGCAGTTGGAGAACATACATTAAAAGTAGCATTTGCAGATGGAGGAGAAGCAGAAACAACATTTACAATAGCAAAAAAAGCTGAAAACAACAATAACAACGAAAAATAATACTCCATCAAAACCAGAAGATAAAGAAGAAATGAAAGATAATGGTTCAAATCCTAAAACAGGCGACAATATAATGCTTTATGTAGCAATAGCAAGTATGTCAATAATAGGACTTGTAGCAACAACAATAGTTGCAAAAAAAAAAAAAATGGAACTAAAATACTACATAAGAGAGGACTAGAACTTTCTAGTTCTCTTTTTAAAAAATAAAGGGAGCGATTATATGGCAGGAAAAAAGAACTAAAATTAGAAAAAAATAAAGCTAAATAAAAAGTTAGTATGTACTATTGGTGTTCTACTATTGATTATAGCTGTTATATCTGCAATTATAATGATATTTAAACCTGTAAATGTAGGGAAAATAAACAAAAGAAGGTAAAGCAGAATATATAGAACGAGTTGCAAATGTAACAAAATATCCAGACAAAAAAATTGTAGAATTTAAAAATAACTATGAATTAATAGACAATGGAATAATAACAACTGAAATCTATGAAAAATTTAAAAAATAATGATAATATTTATAATCTAACAGTAACAGAATACTTAAGACTAAGAGATATATCATCAAAAGAGAGTTATAATATAAATAAAGCAATACAAACAGGAGTAGTAAAAGAGGACACAATATATGCAGATTATTTTGCGAAAAAACTTGTGGATTTGAAAACAAAAAAGAATTATTAAAATATACAAAAGCTGTATTTGAACTAGCTGACAAAGAAAAATAGTTGCAAATTCTTTAATCGAATTTTATATTTGAAATGATGAATAATAAACTGAATTGTCTAGATTATATCACGAAAACGCCTAAAATTCAACCAATAGAGACAAGTATGGAACTTTCAAATAGTCGAAAGCCAATTTCCAATAGAGCATATAGAAAGCATTTTTAAAATCTCTTTGCATACATTTAAAAAAAAAGAGGTATATGTATGATTGTAGATGAATTTAAAAGTGATAGCACATTGATAAGATTTGATGATAGAGACATTGAAACTAAAGAAAATAATGAAGATATACTTAATATATTAGTAGGATTAATTATAAAAAAAAAAATTTCAGAATATTCTTAAATAGATTTGTAGTTTTATCTAACTTATGCTAAACTCACAACCAGCAGATAAAATTAACAAAAAAAGAAAGGGGGTATTTTGGAAAAAGTATATAATGCTTATTTAAGTGAAAAAAATTAATGATAGTTTTGGCGGTTATGCTATATATTTAAGAAAATCAAGAGCAGATGCAGAAGCAGAAACTAGAGGAGAAGGGGGAAACACTTGCTAGACACGAAAAAAATGTTATTAGATTTAGCAGAAAAAAATTGGGATAAAAATAGGCAAAATATACAGAGAGATAGTAAGTGGAGAAACGATTGAGGCTAGACCAGAAATTCAAAAAATTATTATCTGATGTAAAAAAAGGTATGTGGAAAGGTGTACTTGTTGTTGAAGTAGAGAGATTGGCTCGTGGAGAGACTATGGATCAGGGAATTGTTGCAAAAAGCATTTAAAATTTCAGATACTAAAATTATAACACCTATGAAAACATACGATCCAAATGATGAATTTGATGAAGAATATTTTGAATTTGGATTATTTATGTCTAGAAGAGAATATAAGACTATTAATAGAAGACTGCAAAGAGGAAGAGTTTCATCTGTTAATGAGGGAAAATATGTAGGTAGTGTTGCACCATATGGTTATGAAAGAGTAAAAATAAAAGGTGATAAGGGATATACATTGAGAAAAAAATTCGGAATCTAATACTGTAAAAATAATCTACGACTTATATGCTTATGAAGATTTATCATTACATGAAGTTGTTAGAAGAATTAACGAGATGGGACTAAAGCCTAGAAAAAATGATAAATGGTGTGTTGCAAGTGTAAAAGACATTTTGGCGAATCCAGTATATATAGGAAAGGTTAAATGGAATTGGAGAAAAAGAAGTAAGAGTATATAAAAATGAAAAAACTTATAAAAACTAGACCAAGAAATGATGAATATATACTAAAAGATGGTCTACACAAAGCAATAATAGATGATAGGACTTGGAAGATTGTCGAAGCAAAAAAGAAGTTTAAATAAGTTGCCAATACCAAGAGTTAATACAGTACAGAATCCACTATGTGGTTTAGTATATTGTGCCAAAATGCGGTAAAAAAATGAAAAGAAGACCATATACTGATAGAAGTAAAGAACCTACAATATACTGTGACAATCCTAAATGTGATAATATAAGTTCAAAATTACATTTTGTTGAAGAAAAAAAGTTATTGAAGGGTTGAGAAAATGGTTAGAGCATTATCAATTGGATTATAAGGAACATATAGAAAAAATCAACTGCAGTAGAATAGAATCAATTGAAGATACAATAAAATCTCTACAAGAAGAAGTAAAAAAAAAAAAATGATAAATTATTAAATATTTTTAATTTTCTTGAAGATGGAACTTATACAAAAGAAATGTTTAAGTCGAGAAGTGAATCTGTATCACAAAATGTAGCTAGATTAAATAATTCTATCGAAGAATATGAAGCAAGGTTAGAACAAGAAAAAAATTGTTGATAAGGGAAAAGCTGTTTTAGTACCCAAAATTGAGAATTTATTAGATGTATATAATCTTTTAAAAACACCAGAAGAAAAAAAAACGGAGTTACTAAAAACAGTAATAACACAAGTTACATATTTAAAAACAGAAAAGGCAATAAAAAAGAATTCAGATCCTACAAATTTTATCATAAATCTATATCCAAAGATAAATAAAGCTAATGTTTGATTTTTACATAAAAACACATAACTTATATAAAAGGTATTGAAGAATAAGAGAAGAAAATTATTTTTTTACCCATCAAGCGACCTCTTTCATGGGCGAACGAATTAGCGCATTTAGAAATGGTTGGTAGTTTAGTGCATCAATTGACAGAAGGCGTAACTATAGAAGAATTAGAAAAAGCAGGACTTAGTGCATATTATACAGATCATGGGGTGGGTTTGGAATATATCCAAATAAGAATTTAAATAAATTTGATTTAAAAAATTAAAATAATTGTTAAAATAATTATGTAATTTCAAGATACGATTAAAATCTTGTTTACTATTAAGAATATTAAAAAATATAAATTGTATCAGTATTTTCTGATATATAATACATAATTCTATATCCAGAATGTCGTGAACTTTTGTATATAATTTCTCTAAAAACGCTTGTCCGACATTTCTGGAATATATCTGCCAATATATGGCGAATCTTCTAAATCATGAATGCGAAAGAGAATGTTTCTATTCGTTTCAATGGCATTTCTTAATGAATACTGATAATTATAATAATTAATATCAATAAGTGACTGCTTAGCCAAATCGTTTACTACTACGTTCATATAATGCCTCCATTTCTTTTTCAAGTTCTTCTAAAGTTATAGTTCTTCCGTTTTTTATATCATCTGCACTTTTAGCAAGTCCTATAAAAACATATAAATCATATAATGAACCATAAAATGTACCGTCATCAGTTGGAGCTTTCTTTAGAAGTTCACTAATTTTTTCCATAGGAATATCTTCCTTTATACTCATAATAATCACAATCCTTTCTTTTAATTAAATTTTCTTTCCAATTAATGACCTTATACATTCTTTGTCATTTTCGGATAAATCATCAACACCATAAGTGTCAACATATTTTTGAGTTACTTCTTGCAAAATTTCTTTCGTACTTTTTTTTCAAAACTTCTTCATCAATATTGTATGGTAAAGATTCGATAACATTAACGAATTTTTCTCTTATTGGTGACATATTTAAAACTCCTTTCATTAAAATTTATTAATAGTATACCATAATTTAAATTAAATTACTACGCTTTTTATGTGAATAGCTTGTAAAATTTATACAATATACTAAAAATTCCAACGAATAATAATATCTTGTGTTTTTGTTTTCCTGTCTTTTTCTCCAATTTCAATATAATCTATAAAGCTATTTACAATATCATAGTTAAGCTCTTTAAAATCTTTAAAGTGATTAATTATTTTTTCTTTTTTGTTCTTTTTTATAAATTTACTGTTTAATTCTTTTTTTCCTTTAAATTTGATAAATCATTTTCAAGTTTTGTTAGTTCTTTTTTGTTTTGCTGATTTATCAGATAGGAAAGAATGAGTTTAGATCTTCAAATACTTCTTCTGGAACTTTGCCACTTACTTTATTTAAGTAAAGTTCTTTTTATTGCATTGTTGATATCTTTCATTTCTTTTTTGAAAGTAATTCAACCTTGTTTTGTAATAATTTGGCTTTGTTTAAATTATCATTTGAAACAAATAAATCATCAGAAATATTATCAAAGTTATAAAATGCTAAAATTTTCTCTAATCTTTTCAGTAACTAAATTTTTAAGATTTTCATAGCCAATAGAGTGGGTTGTACAATTGCCATAAAGTTTTTTTAGAACCTTTACAAGAAAAAAGTAAATATAATTTCTATCATTCCTACATTTATAAAGTTTTGTGCCACAATCTAAACATACAAGCTTATTAGTAAATAGATGAACTTCACCATTTTTACATCTTCTTGTTTTTACTTTTAAAAAATCTCTTGAACTTTATAAAATTGCTCTCTAGTAATGATAGGTTCGTGAGTGTTCTCTACAATAATCCATTCTGATTTAGGTTGATTTTTCATTTGCTTAGATTTATAGCTAACTTTTTTATTATAGCCTTGTACTAAATTACCAATATAAACTTCATTTTTTTAAAAATTTTACTAACTGTAGATTCACACCAATAATCAATATTCTTACCTTGATTTTTAAAATTAATTCCTTGTGATTGTTTATATTTAGTAGGTGTTAAAATACCCTTATCATTTAATATTTGAGCAATTTTAGTAATACCGTTTCCTTGTTCATATAGATTAAATATTAATCTAATTACATCGCTGGATTCTTCATCTATAACAAGTTTATTTTTTTATTCTCTGGACTTCTTTTATAGCCATAGCATACAAAAGAACCAATATGCAATCCTTGTTTTCTTTTTGCTATCAAATGTTCTTCTAATGTTTTCAGATAAATCTTCTAAATACCACTCATTAACTAAACCATTAATTTGCCTTGATTTTTTGTTTCCTTTATCTAATGTATCAACATGATCTACAAAGGCTAACAAATCTAACATTCCACTCTACAAACTTATTATGAAGATATTTCTCAACCATTTCCATATCACGAGTAAATCTACTTTGTGTTTTACAAAGTACAATATCAAATTTATGATTTTTAGCATCTTCTAATAATTTATTAAATTCAGGTCTTTCACTGTCAATTCCAGAATAATCCTCATCACAGTAAATGTTATAAATATCCCAACTCCTTTCTATTGCATAGTTAATTAGCATAGATTTTTGATTTTGGATACTTTCGCTTTCATCGTTTTCATGAAGCTTGTCATCATCCTCACGAGAAAGCCTACAATAAATTGCTACTCTCATAAGTTTACCCTCCAATCGGTAAACTACTCATTTTGTACAATCTCATTATACAATAACAAGTAGTTTTAATTAAGGCTCTTTGCAAATTCATTTACAATTAATTTATTGACAATATTATTTATAAATTTTGTAATATCATCTATATTGTCATATTTATTCTTTTCTCAAATAACATTAAAATTTACTTTCTCACACATGATATAATCATCCCATGATATTAATTTATATTCAAAAAAGGCTTGTATTCGTGCAAAAAATACCATTTATTGTAGGATAACTGTATTTGTCAAGTGAAAAATGGTCCAATTTATAATTGGAAAACGGACCACTTTTAGTTTATCAAAAACAATAAATAATGCCGACAAAAAATGTAGGCATAAAATTACTTGTACAAAATAAGTAGTTACATATATATTTTCTTTTTAGGATAGTTTACAAACACACACCACATGGAATAGATGTATATCCAGTATCTGCTGCTGGAAATCCATGGACTGCAAGCTATATTGCAGCAAAAGGAGATCCAATTGCTAACCTTCAAGAAGATTTAGCGGCAGAACAGAAAGCTAGGGCAACTTATGAAAAGCTAATAGATCTTTCAAAAGATGATCCGGATGTTGTTGATGTTCTTAGATTTTTACGTCAAAGAGAAGTAGTGCACTTCCAAAAGATTTGGAGAGGCGCTTCGAGGAGTGCAGGATAAACTTGCAGAAAAGAAGTTTTATATGGCAAGTTGTAATAAACAAATGTGTAATAGTAATGATAATAACACCTAATAATAATTGAACTTAAAGAATACTATAGATAAAAATAAATTGACATGAAATTTAAATAGTGTTATAAATATATGCAATGGTAAAAAGTTGCATATATTTTGTTTATTAAGAAGAGAATAATTCAAGGAGAAGAATAAGAAATAAATGGAAGAATTAAAGAAATGCGTAATATGTCCTCATAATTGCAATGTGAATAGATTAGAAGGAAAGATTGGAAGGTGCAAGTGTAAAGACAAAATTAAACTAGCATTAGTATCAACACATAATTACGAAGAACCTTTGTATATCAGGAAATAATGGCTCAGGAACAATATTTTTTTCTAACTGTAATTTGAATTGCATGTATTGCCAAAATTATGAAATAAGTCAATTGGGCAAAGGAAGAGAAATATCCTATAGAAGAATTAGCAAATATTTTTAATGAACAACAGCAAAGGAAAGTGAATAACATTAATTTAGTTACTCCAACAATGTATGCATTTCAAATAATAGAAGCAATTAAAATAGCAAGAAAAGAATGGACTTTCAATACCAATTATATATAACACAAATGGATATGAAAAAAAAGTTGAAACATTAAAAGCTTTAGATGGATACATAGACATATATTTGCCAGATTTAAAATATTATTCAAATGAACTCTCAAAAAAGTATTCTAAGGTGGATAATTATTTTGATATAGCAACAGAAGCAATAAAAAAAGAAATGTATAGACAAGTTGGCAAACCTAAATTTAATAAAGATGGTATAATACAAAAAGGTGTAATTATAAGACATTTGGTTTTACCAAATCATATTCAAAAACAGCAAAAAATATTTTAAAATGGATAAAGCAAAATATGCCAAAAGACATATATGTTAGTGTAATGGCTCAGTATTTTCCAACATATAAAGCCAAAAGAAGACAATTATATAAACAGAAAGCTTACAAAAAATGAGTATAAAGAAATAGAAAATTATTTATATACACTAGAACTTCAAAATGGATACATACAAGAATTAGGAGAACATGAAGAAGAATATGTTCCAAAGTTTGATTTTTAATTGAAAGAATGATATAAATAACATATATTTATTATCAATATGAAATGTAATAATATAAGGAGCAATAAAATATGAAGAAAAAAGTATTAGCCTCAACTAAACCAGGATATGAATTGCCAATTGAGCAAGCTATAGAATTTTCAGGATTAGAAGCGGGAATGTGCTATATGCCGGATAATGTAGATGCTCTTTTTTCTGAAGATAAAGAAAAAACAATAAAAAGAGCGCAAGGAACAATGACATCTGGGCATCATAGCGTATTCGGACATGTGAAGTATAATTTTGCCTTTGAGGAGATTCCTAAAATTTTAGCAATGGTTTTAAACAATGAAAAAGTATACGATACATCTGAGAAATCAGCTAGATATACCAAAATGAAAGCATCAGAGGAAGAAGAAGCATTATATGAAAAGTGGATAAAAATTTATTCTAACGAAATAGAAAAAAATATATCCAAAAGTAAAGATAGCAGAAAAGACAGAACAGCAACTGGAAAAAGGAAATAAAAAATAGAAATACAGCAATAAGAAAAAAAGGCTCAGGAAAATGCCAGATATTTAATATCTGTGTTCACACCAGCAACTACAATGGGACATACTATAGATATTAGACAATTTAGCTATATATTGCACTGGATGGACGATTTTTGTAGGAAAGAGCAAAATTCAAAATTTAATGTAATGCTAAAAGCAAGTTTTTAAAGAATTTGAAGAATTATGTGAAAAATATAAAATAGAAAAAGAGTAAATACAGAAGTAAAGCAACGAGGACTTTCGTTGTTTGCAAAAAAGAGAAAGAGAAGAAGAGTGGGGGCGAAAATTATTCTACTAATTATTTAGCAAGCTTTGCGGAGGTCGCACAAGCGCAAAGGCATAGAACAATATATTATGAAATTACATTATTAGATGAGCCACAATATTATATTCCTTTAATTATAAAGGATACTGAACTGGAGAAAGAATGGTTAAAAAGATATATCATGTTTAGCTAATAGATTTCCACAAGGAATGCTTGTAAAAGTAAATGAGAGAGGAACTGTAGAAAATTTTATTCTAAAATGTAAAGAAAGATTATGCGGAGAAGCACAATTAGAAATAGAATTACAAACTAATGAAACACTACATAAATACTTAGAAAATACAAAAAGAAAGTAAACCGATAATATATAATTACTTGTTGCCATATGCAAAAGGTGTAAGATGTACTTTTCCAGGTTTTAAATGTACTAAACCATGTATATGGGGTGCAAAAGAAGCTTTACAGAGAAAATTTTAGCAATAGATAAATTAAATATAGAGAATTTCAAAATAGAAATTCTCTATATTTTTATACCTTCAAGTTCGTGCTCATATTTTTTTATAATTAGGACAATACTTTTCAATTATATTCCAAAAACCTTTACTGTGAGTTTTATATTTTAAATGACAGAATTCGTGTATTACTATATAATCTATAATTTCAGACCTATATCTTGCTATACAAGGGCTAAAGGAAATACATCTATCATCAAAAGAAAATTTTAGCAATAGTATTACCTAAGTCTTCAATGCAATAATCTTCTGGAGCAATGCCTAACAATAACCTAGCTTTTTCCATAGATTTTTCTAATTCATTACAGCAAACTTTGAAATATAACTTTTCCATTAATATTCTCAAGATATCAGAATCTTCAAGTTTTTTATATTTAGCAGGTAAAATAACCTCAACTTTACCATTGATTAAATTGATTGTTGGTGTAATATGGTTTTTATAAAGGATGCAAATATGGTAATCATTTCCTAGTAATTTAATAACACCTTTGTCTAAAAAAAAGAATTGCGATTCTTATTATACTCTTCAATTTTGGAAATAATCCATTGCCTTTTTTTCAATTATAACTTCTTGAATATGTCGTCTAGAAACATACCAAGGAGCGTTAACAATAACCTCATTACCATCTACGCAAATACATAAAGCGCCAGACATAGCTTTGTTCACAGTATATGGAATTACGTTATTTTTAAATTTTAAAATACTCATAAGAATTACCTCAAACGAAAATGATTTCTCAAAAACTTTGTTCGATTATGATTATACAAAACATTGTTCGGTTTGTCAATAACTTTTTAAAAAAATATTAGGACAATTAGGGACAGTCCCAAAATGTTTCATTTGCACATTTGGGGACTGCCCCTAATTGTTCTTTTTAGATTTTTGAGGTTAAAAGTATTGACAAATTGATAAAAATAGTGTAAAAGTATAATAGCATTACAAATTGAGGGAGTGATTTATTGGAAAAGAAGGTTCAAATAAGTATGCTATTACAAATATATGGTGCAATGCTTACGGAAAAACAATATGGACTTTTAGATGATTATTACAATAACGATTTGTCACTTTCGGAAATTGCTGAAAACTATGATATAACAAGGCAGGCAGTAAGAGACATTATAAAAAAAGGGGAAAATAAACTTTTCGAATTGGAAGAAAAGCTTTCGGTTATGGATAGAATGTTAAAACAAGATAAGAAGATTCAACAGATTTTAGAAGAGCTTTGTAAAATACAAAATAGTTCATCTGATAAAAAAAAATTGAGAAAATTCTTAATAATGTTACAAAAGAATTAAGTTTAATGCGAATATAATGCAAAGGAGAGTTATTAATGGCTTTTGAAGGTTTAAGTTCTAAATTACAAGCTATAACAAATAAATTAAGAGGTAAAACAAGGATTACAGAATCTGATTTAAAAGAAATGTTAAGAGAAGTAAAGCTTGCTTTACTTGAAGCAGATGTTAATTATATGATTGTAAAAAGAATTTATAGGAACTATACAGGAAAAAGGCTTTAGGGCAAGATGTATTAAAGTCATTTAACCCCAGGACAACAGGTTGTTAAAATCGTAAAAGACGAATTAATAGAACTATTAGGAGGAACAGAGAGCAAAATTAATTTCACTCCAAATCCACCAACAATAATAATGCTTGTGGGATTACAAGGCTCAGGAAAGACAACAACAGCTGGAAAATTGGCAAATATCTTACGAAAGCAAGGGAAAAAACCATTGCTTGTTGCTTGTGATGTATATAGGCCAGCAGCGATAAAAACAACTTCAAGTAGTTGGAACACAGCTAAATATTCCGGTATTTGCAAATGAAAATTCGAAAGATGTAGTACACATAGCTAAACAAGCGTTGAATGTGGCAATTAGTAAATTAAATGATGTAATAATACTAGATACTGCAGGACGTTTACATATTGACCAAGAGTTAATGACTGAATTGAAGAATGTAAAATCAAATGTAAAACCACATGAAATATTATTAGTAGTTGATAGCATGACAGGGCAAGATGCTGTGAATGTTGCAACAGCGTTTAATGAGCAATTGGGAATTGATGGAGTAATACTTACTAAATTAGATGGTGATACTCGTGGTGGAGCTGCAATTTCAGTTAAAAAAAGTTACTAACAGACCTATAAAATTTGTAGCTACAGGAGAAAAAATTAAGTGATATAGAAGTGTTTCATCCAGATAGAATGGCACAAAGAATCTTGGGGATGGGAGATGTTTTGTCTGTTCTAGAAAAGGCAGAAGAGGCATTTGATATTGAAGAAGCAGAAAAAAATAGAAAAGCAATTGAAAAAGAAAGAATTAGACTTAGATGATTATTTAATTCAATTAAGACAGATAAAAAAAAAATGGGGTCTTTTTTCATCCTTATTAAAAATGATACCGGGAATGAATCAACTTAAAGATATAAAAGTTGATGATAAAGAATTTGAAAAAAATAGAATCAATTATATGTTCTATGACAAAAGCAGAGAGAAAAAGAATCCTAGAATTTTAAATGGAAGCAGAAGACTAAGAATTGCAAAAAAGGTAGTGGTACTACAGTACAGGAAATAAACAAATTTATGAATTCCTTTGAAATGACACAAAAGATGATGAAAAAAAATGCAATCTAACAAAGGCGGAATGAAAAATATGTTAAAAAATATGGACATAGATTCATTAAAAAATATAAAAATGTAGGAGACTGTTATTGTGAGTATAAAGATAGTATCAGAAAGAACAAAAGCAGAAAAAGAATGGGAAAAAAAGAAAAATAGAAATAGAAGAAATGCTATAAAATGCAATAATAGAAATTTGCTATTTTTTTGAGGGTACTGGAACAAATGTAGGAGAGCGCTTAATTGAGTTAGTACATTACTGTGCTCAAAAAGCTAATGCAGAAAGATATAAAAGATGAGGAAAAGGCTAATTTTGAAAAAATACTTAAAGGAGCCAATAGAAGAAGGATTAAAGTATATGATATGCGAATACTGCAATGATGATAGAGCAAATCTCAAAAAAATAATAGAAAATATATAGAATATTTTTTAGGCATGTCAATGATATTAAATGAAACTATGGAAATAAACATAAAAAGCTCCAAAACTATTACCATACTATAGGAACTTGAAAGGCAATATAAACAAGCAAAACTACAAATGAATCCAAATCATCAAAAAAGAATAGAACAAATGGAAAGAGCATTAGGACTTATAGAACCAAGTAACGATGAAAGAACAGAGGGAAAAAGTAATAGAAATAATAAAAAGAAATGATAGGGAAAAAATAAATAAGTATTTAATTTTTTAGATTTATATAAATAAAAAAGCATTTTGAAAGGGGTGAATTACATGGTAAAAATAAGATTACAAAGACAAGGTGCAAAAAAAGCTCCATTTTATCACATCGTTGTTGCGGATTCTAGATGTCCAAGAGATGGAAAAATAATAGAAAAAAATAGGAACATATAATCCTATGACAGAACCATCTACAATAGTATTAGACAAAGAAAAAGTAGAACAATGGATAAAAAACGGTGCAAAAAACCAACAGATTCTGTTAAGGCTTTGATAGAAAAAGCTAAATAGAAAAAAAAGGAGAATTTAATTATGAAAGAAATTCTAGAAACTATAGTACTTAACATTGTGGAAAATAAGAATAATGTTGAAGTACTAGAAAAAAATAGAAGAAACCACTATAGTATATGAAGTAAAAGTTGAAAAAAAGAAGATATGGGTAAAATTATAGGTAAGCAAGGAAAAAGTTGCTCAGGCTATAAGGACACTTATAAAATCTATTGGTGCAAAAGAAAAGAAAAAAATAGTGGTTAAATTTGTTGAGTAAGAGGAAATGCTAATGCAAAAATATTTTGAAGTTGGTCAAATAGTAAATACATTTGAATAAATGGAACTGTAAAGGTAAAACCTTTTACAGATGAAATTGAAAGATTTGAAGAATTGAAGAATGTATTAATTGACAAAAAATAATAAACTTATTAAATGTGAAATAGAAAATGTGAAATATCAAAAAAAAGCAATGGTTTTGCTTAAATTTAAAGGATTAGACAACATAAATCAAGTAGAACAATATAAAGGGTGTTACCTAAAAATAGAAAGAAAATATGCAAAAAAATTGCCAGAGGGAACATATTTTATAGCAGATTTAATAGGGCTAAATGTATTTACAGAGGATGGCAAACTTCTAGGATATTTGGAAGACATATACAATGCAGGAAGTAGCGACATTTATGTTGTGAAAAACAGAATTGGGCAAGCAGGTACTTTTACCATCAATAAAAGAGGTAATAAAGCAAGTAGATTTAGAAAATGAGAAGATAATAGTTCATTTACTTAAGGGTTTAGTGGAGGATTAAATGAAATTTGATGTACTTACTCTTTTTCCGGAAATGTTTGATGGACTAACTAAAAGCATAATTGGAAAAGCAAGAGAAAGAAAATTAATTGACATTAATTTAATAAACATTAGGGATTTTTCTACTGATAAGCATAAAAGGTAGATGATACTCCATATGGTGGAGGCGCAAGGAATGGTTATAAGACCAGATGTTGTATATAGTGCATATTTATCAGTAAAGGATAAAAACGCTAAAGTAATATATTTATCGCCTCAGGGAAAAAAACTTTAAATCAAACTAAAGTAGAAGAACTATCAAAGGAAAAACATTTAATTTTACTATGCGGACATTACGAAGGAATTGATCAAAGAATATTAGATGAAATTGTAGATGAGGAAATATCCATAGGAGACTATGTTTTGACAGGCGGAGAAATACCAGCAATGGTGTTAATTGATTCTGTAAGTAGATATATAGATGGAGTTATAAATAAGAACTCAATTTCAGAAGAAACATTTGCAAATGGACTTCTGGAATATCCACAATATACAAGACCAGAAATATTTTTTTAGGAAAAAAAGTTCCAGATGTTTTATTATCAGGACATCACGAAAATATAAAGAAGTGGAGAAACCAAGTTTCTTTACAAATAACTAAAAATAAAAGACCAGATTTATTAAAAAAGGAAGGAGGATATCAATAATGGATATCATAAAATCAGTAGAACACGAACAATTGAAAAATAAGATACCAGAACTTAGAGTTGGAAATACTGTAAGAGTACACCAAAGGATAAAAGAAGGAAACAGAGAGAGAGTTCAAGTATTTGAAGGAATTATAATAAAAAAAAGGGTGGAGGAGTAAATGCTACATTTACTGTAAGAAAAAATTGCTTATGGAGTAGGTGTAGAAAAAACATTTATGGTTCATTCTCCAATGGTAGAAAAAGTAGAAGTAGTAAGAGTAGGTAAAGCAAGAAGAGCAAAACTATATTACCTAAGAGATAGAGTTGGAAAAGCAGCTAAGACAAAAGAAAATATAGGTGCAAGAATAGAAAACAAAGAAATAATAATAAAAGAAGAAGTTATAGAAGAACCTATATCTGAAGAAGCAACAGTATCTGTTGAAAAAATGCAGCAGAAGAAGCACCAGCTGTAACAACAGAAACTACAGTTGTAGAAGAAGTTGTTGATACAGTAAAAGAAGAAAATGTTGAAACAGTAAAAGAAGAAAATAAATAAGAAAAGTTACTTCGTCATATGTACGTTGGATTAACTTAATAATGAAAATAGAATTTGTCTCAAGACAAATTCTATTTTAGCATTATATGGAAAATTATTTTACTATTTCATTTGTTAAAATATTTACTGCTATTAAGTGCGTACTTTTTAGTTTTTCATAGGCTAAGTAATTAATACTTCCTGCAGGAAAATTATCATTTTCATCCTTTTTTCTTCGGCAGGTACGCCAGTTAAGATTTCTATACCTTCATCTATTGTAGATACAGCATATATATGAAATTTTCCATCTTTGACAGCTTGTACTATTTCGTCTGATAAATTCAAATTTTTTACATTTTGTTTAGGAATTAATACTCCATGAGAACCAGTTAAACCACGCATTTTGCAAATTTGGAAAAAAGCCTTCTATTTTGTCATTTACACCACCTACTGGCTGAATTTCGCCCTTTTTGATTTACAGAGCCAGTAACAGCTATAGATTGGTTAATAGGTATTTCAGAAAGACTTGATAAAATTGCATAAAGTTCTGTACTAGAAGCGCTGTCGCCATCAACTCCATTATACAATTGTTCAAAACATATACTAGCATTTAATGACAATGGTATATTTTGGGCAAAGGTTTGACCTAAGTAACCATTTAAAATAAGTATACCTTTTGAATGAGTTGCCCCAGAGAGTTCGACTTCTCTTTCAATATTTATGATTCCACCTTTTCCTATATATGTGTTGGCGGTTATTTTTACTGGTTTACCGAAAGAATAATCACCAATATTCATAATTGTGAGTCCATTTATTTGACCAACAGCATAAGAGTCTGTATTAATTAGCAAAGTACAATCTTTTATCATTTCTAAATATCTAGAGTCATATTTTTTTATTATTCTTTCAGCTCTTTCTTTTAATGCCATATCAACATATTTGCCGGTAACAATTTTGGATTTATTCTAGTTTAGCCCATGTAGCTGCTTCGCCAACTATTTCTGCCAAATCATTAAATTTAGTAGACAATTTGGTTTGGTCATCAGCAAGTTTAGATGCATATTCTACAATTTTTGCCACAGCAGATTTATCTAATGGAGATAATTCTTCTTGGTCACAAAAGCCTTTTACAAATCTTGCTAACTTGTTCATATTTTCCACTGTTTTAGGAGCATCGTCTTCAAATTCTACCTTTATTTTAAACAATTTTCTAAAATCCGAATCCATTGATAAAAGAGTTTGATAAATATTTTCATCTCCTATCAATAAAACTTTTAAATCTAATGGAATAGGCTCTGGCTTTAGTGAAATTATAACCATGGAAGAACGAGCATCTGCAGTATTTTCTATTCCAATCTCTTTTGTCCTTAATACTTTTTTTAATGCTTCATAACACAAACTATTTGATAAAATATCATTAGCTTGAAATATAATATATCCACCATTTGCCTTATGAAGTAGCCCAGGCTTTAGCATTGTGAAATCAGTTTTTAATGCACCAAAATAGTTTTCATATTCTAATTTGCCGAAGATATTGTGATAAGAATAGTTTGAGTCCATTATAACAGGAGCTCCTTCTAGTGTGCTATTATCAATAAAAAGATTAACTCTATAATTAAGCCAAGGTTTAATTATGTCTTGTTTTACTGGTTGAATGGTCTTTCCGCCTTCAGAGTTTTTATCTTCTGAAATGAAGTGTTCAATATTTTTTTTTAAAATGTCTTTCTTAATATCATCTAAAAAAAATTTATTTATTTTTTTATTTCTTTTGTATTTGGATTTTATATAATTTATGTGAGTATTTACAGTCAATAGAGCAACATTAGACTGCCATTCTTGGATTTTCTTCTCGGAATCTCTTTCTATAGATTTTATTTCAACAATTGCATCCATAATATGTTCTTGAACAATTGTAGACTTATTTTCATATTCCTGTTTGATTTGATCGTCCAATTTATCAAACTCATCCTTCTGCAATAGCTTTTCCGTTCATAATAGGCATCATATATATACCATTTTGCGAAGATTTAACTTGAAATCCATACTCAGAAGATTTTTTATTTAATTTTTCCATTAAGACACTTCTTTTGTCCTCGAATTCTTGCTTTATTATTTTTTTCTCTTTTCAAATTCTTCATTATTAAAGGTAGTTTTAATATCAACTTTAATATCAGTAATAAATCTGTTCATAGTGTCTTGAAAGTCTTTTCCATTTCCAGCAGGCAAAGAAACAGCAATAGGCTCATTTGGATTGTCAAAGTTATAAATGTAGCACCAGTCACAAGGAGTTTTTTTTTTTTGCAAATTGTTTCTAAATAATTTTTAGAATACATTGTTTTTCCAACGCCACTAGGACCCTCTAAATATAGGTTATATCCTTTAACATCAACATTCAAACCAAATTCTAATGCTCTTATGCCACGATCCTGACCTATTCCGGTATGAATAGGTTCAACATCATCAGTTGTTTCAAATTTGAAAGTGCTAGGATCACAAACTGATTTTAAATTTTTATAACTTAATTCATTTTTTTTTTCATTAGTTTTTCACTCCTTCTTTAAATATAATGACATTAAGATGGCATTATCGGTGTTATTATAATATTTCTTTCTTAAGCCAACTTGTTTAAAATTATATTTTTTATATAATGCTATTGCAGAAGTATTATTTTCATTTACTTCTAAGGTAATAGAACCGTCTTTTTGATGAAATTGCAAAATTTATTAAAAACTCTAGTAGAGCAGAACCAATACCACATCTACGTAAATCTTTTCTTACAGCAATATTCATAATATTTAATTCATCGATAATTCTTAAGGCACCAATAAATCCTAAAATATCACAATTGTTTGTTGCAATAAAATATATGGTATTAATATCAGATTTAGAGAGTTCAGAACGTAGAGTATTAATATTCCAAAAATCATCAAAATTTTCTAAGCCTATAGAATTAATTTTTTTTCTAAATCATCTAAAGACATTTTTTTCTTACAAAAAATGTTAGACATTTTCAGGATTTTTAATAGACCTTTCTGCTTGACATGCTCGAAGATATGTAGGAACAAGTGAGTTAGAATCCCCAAATTCACCATGGTTATATTTATTATAGGCAGCTTTGGCAATACTTATACTATTTGCCAAGTTTTTTTAGCATCTTCTGCAAAAAGTAATATTATTGAATTTATTAGATAATTTAGAAACAATTAAATTTTTATATAAATAAGCCCCATCACCGATGAAACTTATAGAACTGTAATTTGTTTGCAAAGTGTCTATATATGTAATTACATTTTCTATATTATCAGAAGATAATATAAAAGTATTTTTTAATTCGTTATTTTCAAACTCAAATAATCCGTAATAAACATTATTATTTTTTGCATCTATTAATGAACAAATAAGACCACTAGAGCCTAAATTATAGGCTAATCCCTCTAACGAAGTAACTCCAACAACAGGAATTTTTTTTACATCAGAGAAGGCTTTTGCTGTGGCAATTCCAATTCTTATACCTGTAAAAGAGCCTGGGCCTTTCGCACAAGCAATTAAATTTATATCATTTAGAGTAAGATTAACTGATTCAAAAAGCTTTTTTTGAATCATAGGCATCAACTTTTTGAGAATGTGTTCTTTCGTCATCATTATTTAATTCAATTAGAACATTATTATCTTCATAAATACAAACAGTGCATATTTTAGAAGAAGTATCAATACTTAATATTTTCAAATTTGTAACCTTCTTTATAATTTTATATTTTCAGCATTTTCTATTATTATTTTTCTTTGATTCTCATTTTCAAAATCTTTGTTAATTGTAATTTTTATATGATTAGTAGGCAATATGCTTTCTATCAATTCACCCCACTCAATAATACAAATTCCCTTGGAAAAGTATTCTTCTCCACCTATAGCATAGAATTCGTCAACATCTGCTAGTCTATAGACGTCAAAAATGATATATAGGTATGGTGCTATTAGTATATTCGTTAACAATTGTAAATGTGGGACTTGAGATTTCATTTTCTAAGTTGAAGTATTTTAGTATTCCTTGAGTAAATTTCGTTTTCCCCAGCGCCCAAGTCACCAGATAGGACAATAATATCTCCAATCTTTAAATTAGCTGCTAGTCTTGTAGCAAAATTTATAGTATCTTGTTCATTTTTAGAAATATATTCTTTCTGCATAAAACCACCTTATTTAAGTACAAAATTCTATTCATATTTTATATTAAAACAGAGGTTTTGTAAAGCAAAAAAACAAATTTATTTATAAAAACTGTGATATATGTAATAAATATAAAACTAATAAATGAATAGGGTAAAAAAGAAATATAATAAGTATTTTATTTTATGTCCTTGCTGTTTATTATATAAACAGATAAAAATAATGGGTGATATAGTACAGCAACATAATATTAAATACATATAATTAGAATTTGCTAAATATAAAATATACCGTATTTAATTATACAAACAACGATGTAAGTACCAATCATTGCTATTTTGTTATTTTTAAATAAATAAAATAAAAATATGACAGCAATCCCAAATAATCCGTAATCTGATTTTAAAAAATTCAGCAATAAAACCGATAAATAATACTATTGATATACCTAAAACAAATTTTAAAAAAATTATTTAGTTTAACATTTGAAGTAATATAAAAGCTGTTAATAATTTTATCATAAATGTAAATTGAAAATAAACCTAGAAATAATGTAAAAAAAAAAACATTCAACTTGTAAATGTTATTACTAAATATAGACAAGAAAAAAGCATAAAAGGAATTTGCGAAAACATAGCAAATAAAAAAGCAAACGAGCAAAATATTTTTTTACATTTTTGGTATAATGAAATCCCTCAGAAATTTGAAAGGCAAAAATAGGGAAGGCAACCCTACCGATATAATTAAAAAACTAAATTTATTGAATATAGCATAGCCTAGATGATCTATAAACATCGTAATTAAAGCTATAATTTTTAAAGTAAAACTAGTCATACTTAATAAAAACCTCCTTATATGATACAATTATCCAATACTTGAAAAAAAAAATTCAATATTTTTTTAAAAAAATATTGACAAAAAGTAAAAAGACCATTTATAATTATACTTGTTCACACGAAATGCAGGTGTAGTTCAATGGTAGAATTCCAGCCTTCCAAGCTGGCTATGCGGGTTCGATTCCCGCTACCTGCTCCAATAATGTCTATGTTTGAGCATAGAACATGTAATAAAAAAAATCAATCAGTAAAATGGTTGATTTTTTTTTGCAAAATGTTGGAGTGATTTTAATCACCCGTCCTTCGAAGCGTGGGCGAGCAAGTTCGCCCCTACACATTGTTTGTATCAAATTAATACCTACAACTTATAATCTATGGAGCAAATCGCATACAAGTTACGAACTAAATTCTCTTTTTCTAAAAACATTATATACAAAATTTTCATGAATTTCAATGAAAGTATATAAAGCTATCAAATTAGATGATATAATTTGCTTAAAATTACAAATAACTTATTTTAAGAGGATGTGGTTATATATGTTAGATATTAATTTTAATCAAATCATTGAAATGATTGAAAAGCGAAAAAATAATGCTTACAGAAAAGTAAATGAAGAAATGATTTTATTGTATTTAGAAGTTGGTAAATTCTTATATGAACTAAGAGAAAATAGTAATTATGGTGATAAAATAACAACAAAAGGCTCAGATTTTATGAAAAATAATTATCCTAACATAAAGGGATTTACTAAAAAGAAATATAGAACGTATGATTCAATTTTATAGTACTTATAAAGATGATGAGATTGCGACACCAATGGTGACGCAATTGTTCTGGACAAATAATTTGTTGATTTTGAGTGGAGCTAAAAGCAAAGAGAAAAGGCATTTTTATTTAAAATTATCTATTAAAAATAATTATTCAAAATGAATTTATATTTAGAAGCCCTAGATAGAGATGTGAAAAAAGACAACAAGAGAATCCAAGTGTTGGAGTTATATTATGTAGTTCTAAAGATGAAGATGTTGTTGAATATTCAATTAGTAAAAATATGTCTCAAACTATGATTTCTGAATATAAGTTAAAATTAATAGATAAAAAAAATATTAGAAACAAAACTTAAAGAAATGAAAAATTTGATAGATAATAATGATAAATAGACTAACTATATGAAAGTCAAGAGTTTTTTATAAAAATTTTAAAATAAATTTTTATAAAATTAAAAGCATGACAAACAAGCATTTCGATGAATGCTTTTAAAAACTATGAAGTTATTGAAATTAAGCTACTTTATCAGCTTCATATTTATTGTTTGTCTTTAATAAATAATAAATTACACGCACTAATTTTTTGCAACATGTCCTAGAGTAACTCTGTAATGTTTTCCTTCGGATAATTTTTTTATCTTTGAAATTATTAAAGGTTAAATCATTCATACAAACCATTCTAGCAGCATTTATTAAAGCAAAACGTAAATATTTAGAGCCACGTTTAACCATAACTGAATGAGTGGAAAAAAAATTTACCAGATTGATATATTGATGGGTCTAATCCTGCAAAAGCCAATAATTTAGCAGGAGAATCAAATCTTGATATATCACCAATTTCAGCAATGATAGAACCAGCTAATTTAAAAAGAAATACCAGGAATTGACAAGATAGGAGTATCTAGTTCTAATAAAATTTCTTTAATTCTTTTGTCAAGTTCATCAATTTGATTTTGTAAGAATTGAATGATACTAATAGTTTGCTTCAATTCAAAAGAAACAGAATCACTGTTTAAACCAATTGATTTTCTTGCAAGCTCTCTAATTTCAATAGCTTTATCTCTACCAAAATGTTTATATGAACTATCAGATAAAAGATGTGTTAAGTGTGTAAGATTACATTCAGCTATCTTTTTTAGCATTAGGTAATTCATATAGTAAAGCTAAACTAGATTTTTTTTGAGCAACAGAAGATACTATCTTTGGAAACTCAGGAAATACAATGTCTACTAATCTTACAAGAGATGTTTTAAATTTTGAGTTTTCTTTTACTAAACGAAATCTATGTCTAGTTAGTGACTTTAATTCAGAAATATGATATGATACTGGTATGTAGGGTTTTAAGTTATCTGAGATAAGCATTGTAGCAATAATGTGAGCATCTAACTTATCTGTTTTAGTCTTTCTAAGGCTTTGACCTTTTATGTAAAGATTTGTTTGTAATGGATTAATAAGATATGTATTAAAACCGTTTTTATTCAGAAAGTTTAGAATATTATCACTATAATGACCAGTAGCTTCAAGCCCTACTTTAATATTGTCTAAAAGAATCAGAAAAACTTATTAAAGAATTGTAGAGAGTTTCAAAACCATCTGAATTGTTTGTTATCGTTAGTTTTTCAATTAATATTTCGCCATCAGAATTCATAGCAAAACAATCATGTTTATCTTTTGCAACAAACATCGATTCCTACATAAATCATAGAAACAACTCCTTTACAAAATATTTTTTTAGACAATGTGATCCACGAAATGCTTGTCGAAAGTAAACTCGTTCAATATTAAACGTCAAGCGTTATCTAACTAATTAACAATTAAACAAACATCTGTGGTTAGAGTCTATTAATGAAATCGTCAGAGCGATAGTAAGTTGCACTAATCCACAGTGTCTACGTAGATATTATACAATGAAATTAAGAATAAAAAAATGTATAATGGACTACACGTTCATTATACGAGTAAGTTGTCGAACAGATTGGAGAAAATTTTATTATGAGTTTTAAAATAATAGACTTAGAAAAATATGATAGAAAAGAACATTTTATACATTATTTAAATAATGTACCATGTTCATATAGTATGACAGTTAATATTGATATTACAGACTTATTAAAATTAACAAAAGAAAGAAATTATAAATTATATCCAGTAATATTATATGCAATAACAAAAGTAGTTAATAATCATATTGAATTTAGAATGAGTTTAGATGAAAACGACAATTTAGGATATTACATTAATGTAAATCCGTCTTATACAATATTTCATAAAGATAATAACACTTTTTTCAAATATATGGACCAAATACGATAGTAGTTTTGAAAAATTTTATAATAATTATGAAAAAGATATTCAAGAGTATGGAAACGAGAAAAGGTTTTATAACCAAGAAATGTGAAGAAAATAATTTAATAAACATTTCGTCTATACCATGGGTAACATTTACTGAATTTAATTTGAATCTACCAAGAGGAGAAAAATATTTATTGCCAATATTTACAGTAGGTAAATTTTATGAACAAAGTAATAAAATATTATTACCATTAGCAGTACAAGTGCATCATGCAGTATGTGATGGATTTCATACGAGTAGATTTATAAATGATCTACAAGAATTCGTTAATAATTTTGAAAATATAGTATAAGGTAAATTTATATGTTGAAAGGAGATAAACTTATGGATAGAAGATTAAAAATAGTAATAGAGAATTGTCCTCAAAATCATAAATGCCCAGCTGTAAATGTTTGTCCAGTTGGAGCATTATCTCAAAAAAAAGATTTTGAAGCACCTAAAATAGATCATAATAAGTGTATAAGATGTGGTAAATGTTCAAACTTCTGCCCTAAAAAAAGCATTAGTATTAGAATAGAAATATATGCTATAGGAGTGAAAATAGATGAACATTTTAAAACCACAAAATCTTCATATTCAAGAATTAGAAAATAAGTATTTAGTTCACATTAAAGAAGATGAAAAAATTAATTATTGCAATTTTGAAAATGAAGAATGTAATAATATAAAATTATATGAAATTGAATTTGAGCATTGTAAATTTAATAATATTTGTATGCAAAATGGAACATTAGAAAAAATAACATTTAGAGATGTAGTATTTGAACAATGCAATTTTTCTAATACAGAATTTTTTTAGAAACATCTTTTATTAAGTGCGAATTTATATAATTGTAAAGTGTCTGGGTGCAATTTTGCAGAAGATAGATTATATAATGTAGCATTTATAAAAACAAATGCAAGCTATATGAACTTATCAATGGCTAGTATAGAAAATATCTTATTTAAAAATACAGGTTTAAAAAGTAGTTACTTTCAAGAAACTAAAATAAAGAATCTTTATTTTGAGAATAGCGATTTAACTGGAGCAAGATTTTTTTTAAAACAAGTCTAAAAGGAATTGATTTATCAAGTAGTAAAATAGAAGGTATTGCAATTTCAATAGAAGATATTAAAGGTGCAATAATAGACCAATTTCAAGCAACAGATTTACTATATTTAATTGGTGTAAAAATCAAATAAGCATTACAGAAAAGGACACTCATTATAGCTAAATTTCATATATTATAGTATATAATATATGAAAGGAATGTTAGAAAATGTATAACTCAAATGATATGTATGGAAATAACTATGGTAATTATTATAATCCTTATAATTATATGAAATTACTATAATATGAATCAAATTATATAAGAGATTATGGACCAGAACCATTTGTTATGAATATAAATGAAGTAACAAAGCAAAACAATAATTTTCGTACAGCTTTATGGACAGGAAATCATTTACAAGTTACCTTAATGAGTATAAATGTAGGAGAAAGCATAGGGTTAGAAATGCACCCAGATGTAGACCAGTTTATACAATTGAACAAGGATATGGACTAGTTCAAATGGGTAATAATAAAAATAATCTAAATTTTGAAAGAAAAGTATATGATGATTTTGCTATTATAATTCCAGCAGGAAAATGGCATAATCTTACCAATATAGGAAATGTACCAATTAAATTATACTCAATATATGCACCACCAAATCATCAAAAGGAACGATTCATAGAACGAAAGCTGATGCAGAACATGAATAAAAAATGATAGATTAATCTACTAATTAGATTAGTCTATCATTTTTTTATAACATATTAAAACTTTTAAGCATATATACATACAAGGAGGATTTATATATGACTAAAAAAAAAGTTCTATACTTAAATTTGAAATAATAAGTGCTATTTTTTATGCTGGTAGTAGGAACACTTTTACATTTTACTTTTGGATGGTCTAATAACAATCCATTGATAGGTACATTTAGTGCTGTAAATGAAAGCACATGGGAACATTTAAAATTATTATTTTTTCCTTTAATGCTGATAAGTACAATTATAGGATATTTTTATAAATGGAAAGTTATACCTAATTATTTATGTGCTAAAGTGCTAGGAATTATATTATCTATGTCTTTTATAGTAGTATTTTTTTTTTATACATATACTGGAATAATAGGAACAAACTTTGCTATAGTAGATATTGCTAGCTTTTTTATAGCAGTAGCATTAGGTCAATATATAGCATATCGAAAAATGGAATCAACATTTTCTTGCAATAAGTTAGTATCTATTATAATTTTATTAGTATTATGTTTGTGTTTTTTGCTTTTTTACATTTTTTCCCCACCTCATATTGCATTGTTTAAAGATCCAATAACAGGTATGTTTGGAATTTAAAAGTATAAAATATTAATCTTATAGTAAAGGTAGAAAATTGACATTTATCTGTCTTTTTTATGTTATAATCATCTCGACAACTTACAATCTGTAGGGGAGGTAATTAAGTTGAAATTATCTCTCTTTTTATTATATAATTATAACAAATTATAGTAAGTTGTAAGGAGAAAATAATGGATAATATTATTGAAGTAAAAAATTTAGTAAAACAATATAAAGAATTAAAAGCTATAGATAACCTATCTTTTGAAGTACACGAAGGAGAAATATTAGGATTACTTGGACCAAATGGAAGTGGTAAATCTACAACAATAAACTGCATATTATCTTTACTTGAATTTAGTAAAGGAACTATAAAAATATTTGGTAAAGATATGAAGCCAGATGCCTATGATATAAAGTCAAAAATAGGTGTTGTGTTTCAAGAAGTGTCTGTATTTGATTGAATTGACTGTGTATGAAAATATAGATTATTTCTGTGGATTATATATAAAAGATAAAAAACTAGAAAACAATACATTGAAGATGCAATAAGATTGGTAGGATTAGAAGATTTCAAAAAATTCTATCCTAAAAAAATTATCTGGAGGATTATTGCGAAGATTAAACATTGCTTGTGGTATTGCACATAAACCAAAACTTATATTCCTAGATGAGCCTACAGTTGCTGTTGATCCACAAAGTAGGAATAACATATTAGATGGAATCAAGAAGTTAAGAGAAAATGGAGCTACTATCGTTTATACAACACACTATATGGAAGAGGTTGAAATACTTTGCGATAGAGTAATTATTCTTGATAAAGGGAAAATACTTGCTACAGGAACAACAGATGAATTGAAGAAAAAAAAGCTAAAATAGAAGAGAAGGTTACAGTTGAAGTAAATGATTTAGTACCTGGATATATTGAAAAAATAAAAAGAATTAAAAAATGTTGATGGGTGTAACATATACTAACAATGTTTTATTTGTTACATATAAAAAAAAAAAAAAAATAATCTAGTAGATATGATAGATTATTTAAAAAAAAGAGAGTATAAATTATAACAAAATCTATTCAGAAAGACCTACACTTAATGATGTATTCCTAGAATTAACAGGAAAGGAGCTTCGTGATTAGATGTTTATTCATAATTTTAAATATGCTTTTAAAACTCTCTTTAAAAATAGGATGCTAATATTTTGGACTTTTGCTTTTCCAATAATATTAGGAACACTTTTCAATATGGCTTTTTCAAATATAGAAAATAGTGAAAAATTAGATATTATAAATATTGCAATAATAAACAACGATGATTTTGAAAACAATGAAGCCTTTAAAACATCATTTGAAGAATTAAGTGATGAAAATAATGAAGATAGGTTATTTAATACACAATACACCACAGAGGAAAAAGCAAAAAAGAATTACTAGATAATGGCGAAATAGTTGGATATATGAAATTAAAAGAAGATAAGCCAATATTAACTTTTGCCACAAGTGGAATTAATGAAACAATATTCAAATATGTAACAGAAGAAATTGAGCAAACAAGTGATATTATTAAAAATTTATCAGAAACAGAAACACAAAAACAAATTACATCTGGAAATTATAATATAAACTATGAAGAAATCTATAATAAAGTAATAGAACTTGCAAAAAAGAAGATAAAGTCAAACTAAAAAAATATTTCAAATAGTAATTTAAGTTATACAATGATTGAATTTTATACTCTTATAGCAATGACTTGTTTATATGGTGGAATGTTAAGTATGGGATCAATAAATCAAACACTAGCAAATATGTCTAACAAAGGAAAAAAGAATAGCAGTTTCGCCTACTAAAAAAGGTACAATTATTTTAAGTAGTTTACTTGCGAGCTATATAGCACAGTTAATAGGACTTGCAATATTATTTGTATATACCCTATTCGTTCTAAAAAGTCGATTATGGAAAAGAGATAATACTAGTTTAATTATACTACTTGCAATGATCGGAAGCTTTGCAGGATTGACACTTGGAACTTTTGTTGGAACACTATTTAAAAAAACGAACGAAAATGCAAAAACAGGTATTTTAATTGCATTAACAATGTTCTGGTGTTACTTATCTGGAATGATGGGAATTACAATGAAATATGTTGTTGATAAAAATGTTCCAATCATAAACAAAATCAATCCTGCAAGTATGATAACAGATGGATTATATTCACTATATTATTATGATACATTTGATAGATATTGGTTTAATATTATTAGTTTATTTATTTTTGCTTTTGTACTAATGCTAATTTCATTTTTTAGTTTAAGGAGGCAGAAATATGACAGTATTTAAAACATTTTGGAAAATTTTAAATAAGAATAAAGTAATAGTAATTATTTATACAGTAATGTTACTTATATTTGGTATTTCTAATATGCAAACAAGTGAAAAAAAAAGTATGAATTTTGTTGCAAGTAAAAGCCAGATGTTGTAATCGTAAATTATGATGAAGAAAAAGGCATTACAAAAAGATTTTATAAAGTATATAACAGATAATAGCAATATAGTTGAAATTGAAACAGATGAAGAAAAAAATAAATGACGCTTTATTTTATAGGGATGCAAACTATGTTATATACATTCCAGAAAACTATAATAAAGACTTTATGGAAGGAAAAAATCCCCAAATAGAAATAAAAAAAGTACAGGAGATTATCAAAGCATCACTTGAAGAAATGCTTGTTTCTAGGTACATTAAGGTAGCCAATATATATCAAAAGAGTATTGATAATGAATACGAATTGATTGCCAAAATAAATGAAACACTATCAAAACAAGCAAAAACAGAAATTACTTCAAAATTAGATACAAATACTATCTCAAAGGCAACTTTTTACTACAATTTTGCAAGTTATAGTATATTAGCTTGTTTATTACTTATTATTAGTTTAATATTGAGTAGTTTTAAAGAAGAAAGAACAAGAAAGAGAATTGTTGTAAGCAGTACAAATTATAAAAAGCATAATAGAATATTACTATTATCAAATTGTTGTTATTCTTTAATATTATGGCTATTCTATGTTATTATAAGTTTTATTATATTAGGTGATATAATGACAACAGCGACAGGAGTAGTATATATTATAAATTCTCTTGTGTTAACAATTTGTGCAACAACAATAGCATTTTTTATAGGAAATTTAGTATCAAATAAAGGTGCAATAAATGGAATTGTAAATGTAGTAGCATTAGGCTCAAGTTTCTTATGTGGGGCTTTTGTACCTATGGAATGGCTACCAGATTCAGTATTGAAAATAGCACACACATTACCTACATATTATTACATAAGCACAAATGAAGCATTGAAAACTTTAGAGAAATTTAATTTTGCAACATTAAAACATTTAATTGTAAATATGGTAATTATGTTAGGATTCGCAATAGTATTTATAATATTAGCAAATGTAGTTTCAAGAAGGAAAGAGAAAGATAGAATAAAAGAGAAATTACAATTTATAATTAAAATTATTTGTAAATTAATAATCTTATTTCCACTAAAGGGGATGGAATTTCCCATATACGAATTTGTATGGGAGTACAAATTCAGTGCTGGCTAGCTAGACATAAATTTTATTCCCATATTCAAAAAAATAAAAAGAGGATTAAATTATTCTGATAATTTTTTCCTCTTTTTGGTCGTCAGTAGATACTCTTACATAAATACCACATCTCATAGTTTTCCTCCTTGAAAGAAAGAGAACTTTTGAAGCTTTATATAAAATAAAAACTTACGAACTTTTAAGTCCGTAAGTTGATTTCAAATGGAGCGATAACGTTACTTATATTCGAAAAATTATACTCCCAAGATTGATTAAATCAACTAAATAAATTATAGCAGTTTTAAAAATTATTACAATACTTTTGATAAAAAAAAAAAATTGCTCGATAATATATTAAAAAAAACAGAAATATGATAAAAAATTAAATTACAATGGGAGGTGAAATTATGTGGATTTACATTATCATTGCAATTATCGTTTTGATTGTAATTTATGCTTTAGCTCTATATAATAGTTTTGTGAAACTAAACAATAAAGTAAAAGAGGCTTTTTCTACTATGGATGTTTATCTAAAGAAAAGATGGGATTTAATTCCTAATATAGTAGAAACAGTAAAAGGATATGCTAAGCACGAAAAAGATACTTTAAAAGAAGTTGTAGAATTAAGAAACAGTACTTATGATAAAATGTCTGATGAAGAGAAAATTAAGACAAATGAACAATTATCTAGTGGTATTAACAAGATTATGGCCTTAGCAGAGGCTTATCCTGATTTAAAAGCAAATGAAAATTTCAAAGATTTAAGTAAACAATTAACAAAAGTTGAAGATGATATTACTAATTCAAGAAAATATTACAATGGCGTTGTTAGAATTTATAATAATAAAGTTGAAATGTTCCCAAGTAATATTTTTGCAGGGGATTGTTTGGTTACAAATCAAAAAGCAATGTTTGAAGCAAGTGCAAATGAAAGAGAAAATGTAAAAGTTGAATTATAGTTATGGAGGATACAATGAAAAGAATCATTAAGGGAATTTTTTTATTTGTTGTAATTGCACTATCTCTAGTATTTGCTTACCCATTAAATACTTATGCGCTAACTGAACAAACATCTTATGTAAGTATTGATAATACACAAAATTTAAAAGTTGGAAGTTTATCTTTCTCAAGTATTTCATTTAGAATTATTCTTCCACTTCTACTCAAGCATTTGGATTAACAGGTGTAGTTGCTAATAGATCTAGCGATACTATTAGTTATACTTCAACAGCTTATTATTATGATTCAAACTATAATTTAATAGCGCAAGGGTATAATTCAGGAACAGCAATTTCAGGAACTAGCAATTTTAATCAAATGTCTAATTTAAGTATTTTAGGGGAACATAGTATTAATGAAATATATTATTATCGTTTTATCAATTAATATAAGTGGTACTACTAATTCAGCAGGAACAATCAATTCATCGAGTTTAACACCTAGTAAAAATTGTCAATATAGTTCTTACGATTATGTTCTTGATAAGTATGATATTAATATTATTGTTAATGAAAATAATACTTTTGATATAACTGAAACAATTACAGCATATTTCAATGTTACCAAACACGGAATATTTAGAACTATTCCATTAAAAAATACAATTACAAGATTAGATGGTACAACATAAACCAAACGTACTCAAGTGAAAAATGTTAGTGTTGATAATGAATATACACTATCTAGAAAAAAATGGTAATTATAAATTACAAATTGGGTCTGCTAATCGCACGTTAACTGGTGAGCAAAAATATGTCATTAAATATACATATAATTTAGGAAAAGATCCAGCGAAAAATTATGATGAATTATATTATAATATAATTGGAAATGAGTGGGACACAGTCATTGGTAATATAACTTTTTCAATTACCATGCCTAAAGACTTTGATTCCAGTAAATTAGGCTTTTCATCAGGAAATATAGGTTCAACAGATAATAGTAAAGTTAAATATAATGTTAGTGGAAACAAAATAACAGGAAGCTATAATGGTGTTCTTAGTGTTGGACAAGCACTAACTGTTAGATGTGAATTGCCTGAAGGATATTTTGTAGGTGCAGGGCTAAATATAAATATAATGGATTATATTATGTTCTTAATTCCTGTTATATTTTTAGTAATAGCAATATTATTGTGGTATAAATTTGGTCGTGATGATCAAGTTATAGAAACGGTTGAGTTTTACCCACCAGAAGGATTAAATAGTTTAGATGTTGGCTTTTTTATATAAAGGTAAGGCTGAAAATAAAGATATAACATCATTATTAATATTTTTTTTAGCAAATAAGGGATATCTTGAAATTAATAACAAAAAAATTAATTTAAATTCTGAAAAGATAAATTTAAATCAAGATTCAGAAAATAGTGCTAATCAAAAAAATAATTGAATTGCAAAATAAAATAAATGAAGAAAGAATAAATAATCCAAATTCTAAAAAAAAAATTAAGTATTATGAAAATATGTTAGACATTTATAAAAATATTGATACTCCAATTGATTATGAACAATATGGCCTTAAATCTTCAATTAATAAACTAAATAGAAAAAATAAGTTTTTTATAAAAAAATTGAAAGATTATGATGGAACAAATATAAATGAACAATGGTTTATGGATGGATTGTTTGAATATGATAGAACAGAAGTTACAGATAAAATGCTATACAATAATTTCTATATAACAAATAATAGAATATTGCATAATGTTAACAACAAACAAAATATGGATAAAATATTTGAAAAAATCTGCTACAAACAAAAAATTTCTAATTATTTTAATGATTATTGCTACCTACTGTTTGATTACAATACCGCCAATATTTAATTATGGACAACCAGAAACATTAATTTTTGCATTACTTTTTTTCAGGTATTGGTTTTTCGGTTTTATTTAGAATGTTATTTGGTAAGACACCTATTCCAGTTAAAATATTTGGTTTAATTTGGGGATTGGGATTTGGTGGAATGCCTTGGACATTTATGGTATTACCCGCAATAACTCAAGATATATCATATCTAATTGGTTATGTTGTAGGAATAATATGTGTGTTAGGAATGATATTGTGTCTAGTATATCTTCCCAAAAAGAACAAAGTATGGTAATGAAATGCTAGGAAAATTAAAAAGGATTTAAAAACTTTTTGGAAACTGTAGAAAAAGAAAGATTAAAAGCATTAGTTATGCAAAAAATCCAAATTATTTTTATGATATTCTACCATATACTTATGTTTTAGGTGTATCTGATAAGTGGATTAAAAAATTTGAATCAATATCATTACAAGCTCCATCTTGGTATGATAGTTCTAATGGTTTTGATTTTTTCTTCTTTTGGAACATTTATAAAATCTACTATGGTTTCTGCTCAAAGTGCTATGTCGTCAAGTCCATCTAGTTCTTCTGGTGGATCCTCAAGTGGCGGTGGGGGATCTTCTGGTGGAGGTTCATCTGGAGGCGGCTCCGGCGGTGGCGGTGGCGGCTCTTGGTAAAATAATATTATTAAAAGGCAATTTAGGTCATTGTGACCTAGAATTGTCTTTTTTCTCTTTACCCATGAGATTTTTATATTCTTCATAGTTTGTTTTAGCAAAGTTATCTAAATCTTCTTTTGTTTAATTTTATTAGTAGCCATAAATCTTACTTGTTCTGAATATTCATTTAATTTCTTTATATCTTATCTAATTGAATAAGGTAAACTTTGCTTAGGATGTTTTTGTGGAAATACTTTGTAAACTTCTAACTCTTTAAATTTGCATAATGCCAATAACTTTTCCTTTTGTTCTCCAAGTGAAAATCCCTCTCTAGCTTGATCTTCCGTACTAATACGAATATAAACTCCTGTAGTTTTCCTTTCATTATCCATAATTATCATTCTCCTTTCTTTGCAATAACGTACAAAAAAAATCAACTAGTAATAGTTGATTTAATCATTAACGTCACATTGGTGCGACGATTTTTTGCTTCTGGAGCGGTTAAGCAGCAGCTTACGAACCATAACGCTCTCTTTCTAAAAAATATTATATATGAATTCTTATTAGATTTCAATGGGAGTATGGAGAATTTTGTTATTTTATAGTATAATATATTCAAACTTAAACTTGATTCTATATAAGGAGGAAGTATAATGGATATAAGATATGCGGTAAGAGTATTTGCTTTTAAAGATAACAAGGTTGCCTGTATTAAATATAAGAATATTAACAAAGATTATTTTGATATACCTGGTGGAAAGATTGAAGATGGTGAAACTGAAATACAGACTTGTATAAGAGAATTTAAAGAAGAAACTGGAATGGATATTAATGATTTAAAATGTATTGGAAATGTTGAAATTATATATCCAGGTAAAAATAAAAAATTTGTTATGAAAACATATATCGCGCAAATAAAGTGAATGGTAACCCATTGATTTAGATGATAACTATGCTTATTGGCTACCTATAAATGAATTAACTAAGAATGAAAAAAAGATTTGCAATAACTCATTTGTTAGATGATGATTTAATTAATTATTTTGAATCAGAGAAAATCAATATTTTATTTACTTGCGATGATAATCATAATATTACTAATATGGAAATAAAGGAGGCATAAAATGAATGCAAATTTGTGGACACAATTACTTATAGCAATAGTTCCTGCACTTATTACTGGTGTTGGAAGTTTAATAATTGCTATTAAGAAATGTAAGAATGAAATTAATACACTTGAAACTAATAATAAAAAAGATTATATAGAGTTTGTGTTAGAAAAAAAGTAAAGGGTATGGGAATTCCCACAGTAGAATTTATGCGGGAGTATAAATTCAGTGCTGGCTAGACACGACTTTTTACTCTCATACTCTCAAAAATATAAAAAGAGGATTAAATTATTTTGATAATTTTTTTTTCCTCTTTTTAAAGATTATTTACACAAAAACATATTCATTTAAGACAATTTCTTCAGCCATATTCTTGTAATTATTCATTAACTTTGTCCATTCTAATGGATTTAATTCTTTTTATTTTTTCAGACAATCTTTCATCATATATGATTATAATCTTTCAATAAATAGAAAGAAAAGTAATTTTGACAAAACTGAAAACATTTTTAGTGATTTAAAAAGCTTTTCAATATTAGAAGATAATGATGAAAATTCTAGTGTTCCGATTGAATATAAAAAAATCACTTATTTGATTTTTTATAGTGAATTAGTAAAATTTTCTGAAAAAGGCGGTATTAATTATCAAAAATATATAGAGTTAGTTAATAAGTATTTTGACGATCCCAATTCTACATATCATGCTAGTCAAATATTATATATTTTAATTTATAAAAAATATTGAGTGGCTTAAAGAAACAAGAATAATTAAAAAAATAGTAAAAATAATTGATAATGATTTTAATATATTATATCTGTTGATCCAAGAATTTTTGTATCAATGATAGTAAATACGCACGATGAAGAATTGATAAAAAAGTTTTTTATTTAAATTATATTGTTGTTCTGAAGAAAAAAGATTGGAAAATATCTCATGGTTTTATGGCATTACAGTATTTATTATATAGAAATTTTTCATCTCCAAAATTATTGAATAAAATGAAACCATATTCTTCAGAAATTGTTGAATTTATATCAAAAGTATTATAAAAATGACTGGCGAAAAAATATAATCAGTATTGAAATTGAAAATCAAATTAATAAATTAATTTATGCTGATACACCAATAAGTTTTTTTAAGTTTTTGGAAATCATTTCAATAAAGAATAAAAATGTGCTACAAGCACAAGCATATAATAAAAACTATTTTGACTCCATTACAAAAAACATTGAATTAACTAAGGGACTTACAAATAATAAAAAAGAAAATTAATTATACAAAGGATGAATTAAAGGATATTTATTTAAATAAAATTAAAAATTGATAGTAACATGTGGCAATCTATCAACGATTTATGCGATAGAAGAAATAAAAATCCACTTTGTCATGCTAGTTGTGTGATGCTTTTTCAAATAAGCAAGATATTTCGATTTCAATTTTAAATGATATTAATGAAATAAATAATTTAGTTGATGATATTATTAAATTATACATTTAGCAAGTATAAGTTGTATATCTTTTAGTAATTTTGGACAAATATCTAAAAATATGATTATCTAAGTTTTGCCAAATTATAAAATTTGTGATATTATAATCACAACAAAAAGAACTGAGTTTCCTCAATTTTTTTGAAAGTTAGGATAAATTAGTCTATTTGTTTTCGTATAAACAATTTGAAGAGCATAGCTTGTATATAATTTTGTACAATTTGGTTTCGCATGCAATTATACACTTGTAATGATGTTTGCCTTCGGATTGTTTTTTTTCTGAAAAACAAATAAATAGAATTAGATGTATTAGCATGTGCACTTATTTTGAAGTATAATTGTTACGACATTAAAAAAGAATTGTTCTACCAAATTTACATCCTGTTTTAGAAATAGCCCCGTGATACGCAGAAATACCAGATTGAGATGTTACTGAATCAATTCCTAAAAAAGATACAAATTGATATTTATCATCAAATCTTGTATTGACAAATAAAATAGGATGAGGAAAATCATGTATAAAATTTAAAGCTAAATCATCATATAAATCATTAAAAACAAGGTTAAATTCGGGAAAAACAATTTCAATTAATTGTTTATATCTGTTCTTTAATCTTGTTTGTCCTTCAAATAATGACCAATATTGTCTAGCAAGTGGATTATACATAAAGTATTCATCATTTTTATAGTAAAAATTATCGATTGTGCCTAAATAACATCTAGCAATTTTAAAACAATCTAATTTATCAGTTTTAGATTTATTTAAAAGTATCTTTAAATTGTTTAACTAGTTTAGGATTCATAACAACAGTATCAATGCCTTTTTGATCTAAAAATAATTTTCTACAGGCAAATGATAAATAGAAGTTGATTCCATCACAACAATTAAATTGGAATAATTTTTGATAGAATTAAATAAATTATCAAACTCATTTTTATTGTGCTCAATTAAAGTGGCATCAATAATAATGTTTTTCAACTCATCAATAAACACTTTTGCCTTTAGCAATATCAAAACTTAAAATATGTTTCATAAAAACTCCTTTCATTAAGATTTTGGTTAACACCATATTGAATTACCTATATTCCTACACGCTTAATCATCCGAACTCTAATATTAAAATTAGTTTCCATTATCTACAACCGAATTAATAAATAATCATATGGCAGACATTCATACTTTCGCACTCGAAGTGCCTGTTATACTCCGTCTTTACCGATACTTGTTATAATAACAAAAAACATAAAAAAATCAAAAATTTTAACTTGAAGTCTTTATGTTTAACATTATACGTGTTATAATTATCCCAGGAGTTGAGGAAAAATGAGATTAGAAGAACTTTTAAAAAAAAGAAGGATTATCAAGTTCTGAAATAAGTGAATTATTATATCGTATAAATACTGAAAAACAAGATGACGAAAAGAAAATAGATATGTATAATAGGGCAATACAAGAAGCTTCTAGACTTGGAATTGAAGAACTATACAAGTTGTATAAAGAAATTGGAAATTATAAATTGACTGAAGAAGAAAAAAAAATTACTTCAAGGAAATATAACATTTTACATAAAAGAACAAAAAAATATGACCAAAGCAAATATACAACAAATGTTATATTTTATAAGTACTGAAAGACAAGAAGATGAAAAGAAAATAGATTTATACAATACAGCTCTATTTGAAGCATCAAAATTTGGTATTTTTCTTTCTTACATAGTATATATAAAGACATTAAAAATTACAATTTAAGTGAAGAAGAAAAAGAAATTACTACAAGGTAATGTAACATTCTATATTGGTGAACAAAAAAGATATGTCGCCAGGAAGATGTAAAGGAAATGCTATATTTTGTAAATGCTGAAAGACAAGATGATGAAAAGAAAATAGATTTATTTAATAAAGCATTATTTGAAGCATCAAAATTTGGTGTACCTGTTTTTACATAGTATTTATAAAGATATTAAAAATTATAAATTAACTGAAGAAGAAAAAGAAATTACTACAAGGTAATGTAACATTCTATATTGGTGAACAAAAAGATATGACACCAGAGGATTTACAACAAATGCTATTCTTTATAAACAATGAAAGACAAGATGATGAAAAGAAAATAGAATTGTATAATAAAGCATTATTTGAAGCTTCTAAACTTGGAAGCGAAGTATTAGAAAAAATAAAAAAAATGAAATAGGAAGCTACAATTTAACAGATGAAGAAAAGGTTTTACTTCAAAGAAATGTAGACTTCTATATTAGTGAACAACAAAAAAAAATAGTACTAATACTATTGAAAGTTCAGCTGGAAGAGATAGGTAACAAATAAAGACGATAGTTTATAACTCAAAGCCATCGTCTTTTTCTTTTATCTTTTTTTATCATCATAAAATTCTTCCACGTATTCATCCATCTCATCATTAATATGCTTAGTGGCTTTTTCTATTTCTTTTTTTTAAATAGATTGAAACCTTTGAATCTACTTTTTTAACTTCTGAATCATATTGTTGCTTAAAATATTTTAAATCTAAACCACTATAATTAAATAATCTTTCAACAATATTTTGAATAAACTCTGGTAATTTTTTTAATACCTTATTTAAATGATAAATAAGATAATCAGTTTTTTCTTTTAAACTTTTATATTGATTTTCATACTGATAATTTAATCTTTTTAAATCTTCATTTTCTTCTTTTTAATTTTTCATTCTCATCCCAAAGTTGATTTTTAGATTTAATAATAATTTTATTATTAATCTTTTTTTTTTTATCTATTTTATCACTTATATCATCTTTATCTTTATTAAGTTTATTTATTTGTTTATTATTTATAGATTCTTTATTATCTTCTAAATCAGATATTTCATTTTGAAGGTTAGATATTTCTTGCTTAAGTCCTTTAACTCTTTCATTAAAGAGTTTTCTTTCATATGATGTAATATCTCGATTTTTACCTTTTTGTTTTTCTTTTAATTTAGAATCCATACCATAAGCAATATTAAATTCATCAATACATCTTTCCCTCATTTTATCTTGAATAATTACTAATGATTCTTTTGTAAAGATAGATGTTTTACCAACTTGTCTTGATAAACCAGTTTTACAATTTTCTTTAACAGGAACTCCAACTATATGCATATGAGGAGAGTGTTCATCAAAATGTATAGTAGCATTTGCTATATAAAAAGTCTGGAACTATTTCTTGTATATCTTCTAGTTGTTGTTCAAATACTTGTGTCATCCCATATTTATATTCTAAACTTTTTCTCGTCCCAATATTCCATATTTCCAAGTTCAATAACTATTTCACACGCAAGATCATGTTTTGTTATCATTGGCAATCTTATTAAAGTAGTTATCTATTTTATTTTTTTGTAATACTGGTAAGAAGAATTCATTAACAACTGAATCATATTCAAATATATCTGATAATAATTCTTTAATTGAATCTTCAATTTCATGATTGATATTATATTTTTTTCTAGATAGTCCATTAGTGTTTCCCAATCTCTTGTACTTCTTGTAATTCTATCTAGTTTTAAAGCAATAATCATATTTATTTTTCATTGTTTACCATCTTCAAGCATTCTATCGTATTCTGGTCTATGATTGCCTGTTTTAGCACTTATTCCAGCGTCAGTATAATATTCTACTATCTTATAACCATTGAACTTACAATAAGCCTCTAATCGTTCTTTTTTGGCCCTGGTAAACTAAAACCCTCACGAGCTTGATCTTCGGTTGATACTCTCATATAAATTCCACACAATTTCTTTTCTTCATTCATAAATATTCAACTCCTTTTCTACAAAAAAGGGGAGACAAAAAGCATTAACAAGTAATACTCTTTGACTCCTCTAAAATAATTATTATTTTTTATGTAATTAAAATAGTGCATAGTATCCCTCCAATAATAAAGACGATACTGCATGTCATTTATTGGTTTTATATAATACATTTTTTATTTTAGATTTGTCAAGATTTTTAAATTAATATGGTATAATGGTTACAGAGGTGAGACTTATGGATAACGCATTTTTAGGTTATGCTTGTGATGTTTTAGCTGATACAGGTAAAGGATTAACTGGGAGCGAAATAGTAAAAGTATTGTAATAGATTTGCCATAGATTACAATGTTAGAATACCAGTAGATGATGTCAAAATGTTACAAATGAATCATAAACCACAAATTCCTAATAAAAAAGAACTGCACTTAAAATGAATCTTGAAACATTTGAATTACAACAACAAATTGAAATAATTAGATTTTTATCAGAATTACCAAAATTAAAAAGATAATGAAGATATAAAAAAGAATTAATTAATAAAATGAATGTAAGGTTTGGACTGAGTTATAATCAAGAACTAAAAAAGGCATTAATGAGACAAAACATTGGCTTGAAAAATATCCAAAGTCTTTTAAAGTTTATAATGAAGCATTAGATAAATATGGTAAAGGTGTTTTTCAACGAAATGTTTTAGATGATATGAGATTATCACTTGAATTATTATTAAAGGATTTACTTAATAATGATGCATCTTTAGAAAATCAATGGAAAATTTTAGGAAAAAAGATTAAAAGATGAAAATGTTTCAAAAAGAAATTAGTAATGTGTTTGAAAAAATATTAAGTTATTATGGCGATTATCAAAATCAATATATTAAACATAATGATAATGTTAAAGAAAAATGAAATAGAATTAATAATCAGTCAAACAAATACTATTATGCAATTTTTAATTAAAAAACACTAAGTTAGTGTTTTTTTTTAAGTAATCTTCTAATTCAGATAATTTAATCTTATTAGATAAGTTCTCAATGTATATCTCATTAGAATAATTAAAAGCAAGAAATGTAATATTATTAATGATTATTCTATGTGGTTCAACATAAGTTAAGTTAGTTCTATCAATCTTTCTTATACTACCATTTATGATTTTTTAGAGTAGTATTAGAAAACGCACATATTAGTTCTAACTTCTTTTTAATGATTCTTCAATAACAACTTCTTGCTTAATAATATTTACCATAAATACCATCCTTTCTTTGTAGGATAGTCTTTGTATGACTTCCAAGCCTGACACGTGTGAGTCCAATACACAAAAAAAAACTAACCCAAACCTTGAGTTAGTTGTATTAAAAAAGCTCGAAAAGTTCGAGCAGATTTCCTTATGGAGCAAATCGCATACAAGTTACGAACTAAGTTCTCTTTCTAAAAACATTATACATAAAGTTTTATTAAAATTCAATGGGAGTATATGAAAATTTAATAAAAAATATAGTATAATTAGTTTTAAATGATATTTATTATGCCACTTCCGCGAAGTTTCGTGTATATATCTATCCTAACACTAAAATATGTATCATAAAATACTAAAATCTAGAGGAGTGAATTTAAAATGATTAATAAAATAATTAATTTAGTAAACCCAGATAATAAAGATTTAAGTGAATTATCAAAAAGATGAATTATTAGAATTATTAGTAAAGTTAAATAAGTGTTTAAGATGTCTGGATGAATCCGAAAATGTTCTTGAAGAAAATATGCTAGCAGGTGATTTAGTATCACCTACAAAAGAAGTTCAAATGAAAACACTTGAATATTTAACACAAAATATGTCAAAAGTTCCAGATAAAAGGCAAGAGCAACAATGGTATATTATACATTGTTAAATTTACATATGTTTAGTGATGGTAATGGAAGAACATCAAGATTTATGTATGATTTAATAAGTGGTGATTTAAATGAAGATAATATTTCATATTATTTTCATAAAAGTTCTAATAATACAACAAACCAAAATAATGATTTAGAAAAAAAATAAGGGAATATTAGATATATTTATTGCCAATCAAATACCAGATGAGTTAATTTCCAGTCAATTAGGATTTGTTCCTCAAGAAATATTAAAAAACTATAGTTGGATAACAGTTGGTCACACTAATACTAGTCCATCAACAGAAACAATAATTCCTAAATCTTCACTAGAAAATTTGACACAAAAAAGAACTACAGGATTTAGATAAAATTTTACACGATAGTTACGGTATGAAGTTATGTCCAAGTGGATTGGCGATGTTATATGTATCAAATAAAAAAGGGCAACTAAGTAAATGGATTGACATAAATAAAAAAAACCATATATCATCAATAAAAGGGGCTTGAAAGAAGATTTAATTTTTCAATATACAAACATCCTGAAACGATAGCTGATTGGACTCAGATGATTTTAGAGAAGTTATAAATGTGGGTAATGCTGTTAAATATGCAAGGTTGAAGACTTTAATAGATGTTATTGCTCAACCTGAAAAATATATAAATCCAGATTTCAGGTAATACTTATTGTGATGATATACTTGGTATATCAAAAGCTAAAGAAGTTGGTAGGGTTGACAGGTAAATAACATTTAAAGAGGGTATGGGAATTTCCCATATACGAATTTGTATGGGAGTACAAATTCAGTGCTGGCTAGCTAGCTAGTTAGACATATATTTTATTCACATATTCAAAAAAAAAAAAGAGGATTAAATTATTCTGATAATTTTTTTTTCCTCTTTTTGGTCGTCAGTAGATACTCTTACATAAATACCACATCTCATAGTTTTCCTCCTTGAAAGAAAGAGAACTTTTGAAGCTTTATATAAAATAAGAACTTACGAACTTTTAAGTCCGTAAGTTGATTTCAAATGGAGCGGATAGCGAGAATCGAACTCGCGCGACCAGGTCGGAAGCATGGCATTCTACCACTAAATTATATCCGCACTTTGTTGTAATAAATACAACAAGCTTATATATATTATAAAATATTAAATTAGTTTTTGCAATGAATTAATTAATAACCTTTTGATTCTTCTAAACTTTCATCATTATCGATAAAATCTTGAATATCTATTATTCTAAAAAGATTCTTTAGTATCTCTTACAATTACTTGCTTTAATCCAGCATTTATTATCATTTTTTTACACAAGGCACAAGGATTGGCATTTTGAACATATGTATTATCATTATAATTTATACCTACCAAATATAAAGTTCCATTAAGCATATCTTTTCTGCTAGCACTAATAATAGCATTTTGTTCTGCATGAACACTTCTACATAATTCATAACGTTCACCACGTGGAACTTGTAATTCTTCCCTTAAACATGATTTTAAATCACAGCAATTTTTGCGCCCTCTGGGTGCACCATTATAACCAGTAGAAATTATTTCATCATTTTTACTATAATTGCTCCAAAATTTCTTCTAATGCAAGTACTTCTTTTGGTAACAGTTTCTGCAATATCTAAATAATAGTTTATTTTATCAATTCTATCCATTTACAAGACCTCCTATTTAAAACTTTAAAATATTATACCATAAAAATTGAAAAAGAAATAGAAATATGATATATTAAACATATTAACGAAAAAAAAAGAGGGATAGAATGAGTTTGTTATTTAACAATAATATTGAAAAACACAAAGGTCTATGCATTTGTTGGGCCTTCTGGAACAGGAAAAAAGTTATAGAGCGCAGATGGTGGCAAATGAAAATGGAATAAGCTATATAATAGACGATGGACTTTTAATAAAGGAAAATAATGTCATAGCGGGAACGTCAGCCAAAAAGGCTCCTACTAAAATAGAAACGGTTAAAAGAGCTATTTTTGTGAATGAACAGGAAAAGCAAGAAATGAAAAAAGCTATAAAAAAATACAAGCCAGAAGCAATTTTAATATTGGGTACTTCTGACGGAATGGTAGAAAAAAATAGCAGAAAATTTGGGATTGCAAAAACCTGCAAAGACCATATATATAAATGAAGTCGCAACAGAAACGGAGATGCAAACCGCCAAAACAATAAGGAAGACAGAAGGAAAACACGTAATACCTGTGCCAACATTTGAAATAAAAAAAGATTTTTCAGGCTATATATTAGATCCGTTACAAATATTTAAATCAAAGGAAAAAGGAAATGCACCATATATATCTGAAAAGTCAATAATAAGACCAACATTCAGCTATTTAGGAAATTTTGTAATATCAGATACAGTTTTTAGACAGATTGCAGAATATTTGGCTAAAAAGAACAGATGCAATAAATAAAATTATAAGAATTAGAGTAGAAAAAACACCGGAGGGACCGACAATTTATATGGAAGTGATTGTTACATATGGTTATAATGTATTAGTTGCGTTGCGAGAATTTAAAGAAAAAGTTATAAAGGAAATAGAAAAATTAACAACAATGAACGTAGTTGATATTACGATTGTTGCAAAAGGTATATATATGCCTGAAGAAAAAAAAAAAAAGATATTTAAATTAATGGAAAGGATAAGGTTTTGGATTATGAGCTTTATAGTTGCAATAGATGGACCAGCGGGAACTGGAAAGGGAACAATTACAAAATTAATTGCAAAAAGACTTTGGACTTATTAATATAGATACGGGAGCGACATATAGATGTGTTACATTAGAAATGATTAACCAAAATATTTCTATAAACGAAAAAGATAAGATAATAAAAATATCAGAAACTATAAAAATAGATATAAAAAAATAATGAAGGCATACAAACTATTTTCCTAAATGGAGAAGATGTTACAGATAAAATAAGAAGTAAAGAAGTAACAGCTTTAGTTTCACAGGTCTCTGCTATAGTAGAAGTAAGGTTAAATATGGTAAAATTGCAAAAAAGAAAATTAGCAGAAGGAAAAAGATGTTATTATGGAAGGAAGAGACATTACAACATATGTATTTCCAAATGCAGATGTAAAAATATATTTAGATGCAGATGTAAAAGAAAGAGCTAGAAGAAGGTATAAAGAAAACCTAGAAAAGGGCATAAATATGACCTATGAGGAAGTCTTAGAAAAAATAAAAATTAGAGATCATAATGACAGCAACAAAGAAATAGGTTCGTTAAAAATTGCAGAAGATGCTATAGTTATTGATACTACATATTTGACAATAGAACAAGTTAAAGAAAAAAGTAGCTGATATAATAAATAAAGCGAAAGGAGGTCAACAATGTTAAGAAAAATAGTTGTTTTTCTGGTATATATATTTAATCTTGTAGTATTTAGAGTAGAAAAAAATGGAGAAGAAAAAATATAAAGGAAAAAAGGGGCATATTTGATATGTGCTAATCATAGGTCAAACTGGGATGCACCAATATTGGTATCAAATTTAAAAAAAAAAAGTATATGTAATGGCAAAAGCAGAATTATTTAAAAATAAATTCATTAAATGGTTTGGCAGAAAGTGTTGTGTATTTCCTGTTAAAAGGGGAATGAGAGATATAGAGTCTATAAAGTATTCATTAAATTTATTAAAAGATGGGGAAATATTGGTTATATTTCCAGAAGGAACAAGAAATGGAATGGAGAAAAATGGAAAAGCACAAAATGGAGTGGCCTATATGACGATAAGAACAGGAGTTCCGGTAATCCCAGTTGGAATTCAAGGAGAGATGAAGCCTTTTAAAAAAAAGTAAAATTAAATATAGGGGGAACCATTGGACTTTAGCCAGTATAAAACAAATAAACCTGAAAAAGAAATACTAGATAAGGTAAGCAAAAGAAATAATGGATAACATAATTATGTTGACAAATGAAAAGAAATAGGGTAAAATATAAAGGGTTAGTAATATAGAAATTAACATAAAAAAATACGAAGAAAAGAGAAGGGGAAAAATGATAAACGAAAACATAAGAAATATAGCAATTATAGCACACGTAGACCATGGCAAAACAACACTTGTAGATGCACTTTTAAAACAAAGCCATATATTTAGAGAAAATGAGCAAGTACAAGAAAGAGTAATGGATTCAAATGATTTGGAGAAAGAAAGAGGAATAACAATTCTTTCTAAAAACACATCCGTAATGTACAAAGACATCAAAATTAATATAGTAGATACACCAGGACATGCTGACTTTGGAGGAGAAGTTGAACGTGTTTTAAAAATGGTTGATGGTGTACTTTTATTGGTGGATGCTTTTGAAGGCCCAATGCCTCAAACAAGAGAAGTATTAAAAAAAATCTCTTGCATTAAATTTAAAACCAATAGTAGTAATTAATAAAATAGATAGACCAGGTGCAAATCCACTAAAAAAGTAGTTGACCAAGTATTAGAATTATTTATAGAATTAAACGCAACAGATGAACAACTAGATTTTCCAGTTGTTTATGCATCTGCAAAAAAATGGAATTGCAAAAATGAACTTAGACGAAGAAAGCGATAATGTAAATTGCATTTTTGAGACCATAATAAATAATATTGAGCCTCCAAAATGTGATATAGATGGAACAATGCAAATGTTAGTATCAAATATAGACTATGATTGAATATTTAGGAAGGATAGCAGTAGGAAGAGTAGAGAGAGGAACAATAAACAATGGAACAACAGTAGCTGTTTGCAAAAAAGGATAAAACAGAACAAGGCAAAATAGCAAAATTATTTACATATGTAGGATTAAAGAGAACAGAGGTTGAAAATGTTTCTGCAGGGGATATAGTTTGTCTATCAGGTATTTCGGATATAAACATAGGGGATACAATTTGTGATGTAAATAATCCAGAAAAAATAGATTTTGTAGATATAGATGAACCAACAGTATCTATGACATTTAGTGTAAACAATGGTCCATTTGCAGGAAAAAAGAAGGTCAATTTGTAACCTCAAGACATATAAGAGATAGATTATTTAAAGAGCTAGAAAGAAATGTTAGTTTAAGAGTAAAAAGAAACAGATTCTGCAGATAGTTTTGAGGTTTGCGGTCGTGGAGAATTGCACTTATCTGTTTTAATAGAGACTATGAGGAGAGAAGGTTTTGAATTATTAGTTTCTAGACCAAAAGTAATAATAAAGGAAATAGATGGAGTTAAATGTGAGCCTATGGAAAGACTTGTAGTTAACGTTCCAGATGAATGCATAGGTAATGTTATAGAAAAATTGGGAAGAAGAAAAGCAGAAATGCTTAATATGGAACCAGCAGAAGTTGGACATACAAAGGTAGAATTTAAAGTTCCTGCTAGAGGGTTAATTGGTTATAGAACAGAATTCTTAACAGATACAAAAAGGTGTAGGAACAATGAATAGTATTTTTGACTGCTATGAGCCATATAAAGGTGAAATACAAGCAAGAACAAGAGGAGTACTTGTGGCATTTGAACAAGGAACATCAATAACATATGGATTATATAATGCTCAAGAAAGAGGAGAGTTGTTTATAGGACCAGGTGTTGATGTATATGAAGGAATGATAGTAGGCATAAATTCTAGAAATGAGGATATATCAATAAATGTATGCAAAGAAAAACACCTAACTAATACAAGGGCTTCTTCTGGTTCAGATGACGCTTTACGTTTAGTGCCACCAATTCAGTTATCACTAGAAAAAGCAATAGAATTTATAGAAGAAGATGAGTTAGTGGAAGTTACACCAAAAAGCTTAAGACTAAGAAAGAAAATATTAGATAATAAGACAAGAGAAAGAATGGCGGCAAGAGCAAAGAAATGATAGTGTAAAGTAATCCATGAAAAATATAGGGGCGATTTTAATCGCCCGCACTTCAAAGAAATAAAGGAGGAATGAGAATGAGTAAACCAGGCATTCATAAGAATAAGTGGAGTAAGGGGGGGAGGTTCATATTGGCGCGAAGAAGCATATTATTCAATTACAGCTAAGATAGGACATGAGGAAAATGAGAATGATAAAAAGAATTCGTAAAATTAATAAAGTAAGAGATGAACTTATGCAAAAAATTGATAGTAAAACAAAATCTTATGCAGGTAAGTGTGCAGGAAGAATGTTAAGTGATGTGGTTAATGAGATATATGGTATATTTGCAGAAGAATGTGAGAAACTTAGAGAAGCTGGTTATGTAGAATCCGTTAGCGAAGAAATAATTAAAAATAGAATAAAAGATGTATTAATTAGAGAATATAATAAGCTAAATGCTAGTGGGGGAAAGCCAATAACAAATGGAGTGCATGATGAAAGATAGCATTAAGCAGAAAGCTTTGGAAAACCATATTCCAATATTAATGGATGATACATTAGAAGTTATAGCCAAGATATTAAAACAGAATAATCCCAAAAAGCATATTGGAAATAGGAACTGCTGTGGGTTATTCTGCAATATGCTTTTCTGAGTTTCTTACAGAAGGTGGAAAAAAATAGATACAATAGAGAGAGATGTTCAAAGAGCAGAAGAGGCGATTGAGAACATAAAACAAGTTGGGGTAGAAGATAAAATAAATGTAATAATAGGTGATGCTGTAGATATTCTCCCTACACTAAACAATAAATATGATATTGTTTTTATTGATGCTGCAAAAGGAAAGTATCCATTTTTCCTAGAACAAGCGATTAGAATGATTAATAAAAATGGAATAATAATAGCAGATAATGTTTTATATAAAGGCTATGTATTGAGCGATTACAATAAACATAAGCAACGAACAGCAGTAAGAAACTTAAGAGAGTATATATATAAAATAACAAATACCCCTAATATTCAAACAGAAATATTAGAGGTAGGAGATGGATTAGCTATTTCTAAAATGATTTAAATAATATATCGTATACAAGAAAGGACGGTGTCTGCTATAAAAACAACCAAAACAGTTGATATAGCAGTCACTTGAATTTTATGTGGGATTTTTGCTAAAATTAAATTGACATGTTTTTTTATAAAAGGATACAAATGATTTATAAAAAGTATGGCAATAAACCCCCATGCAAATGCGTGAAAAATACTAATACGACCATTTATATTTAAAAAAGCGCTCAGAATAGTCCCACCATTTTAAACCGAATAAAGCATCCAAACCAAAACTTACAATATATTCGAAAAAAAGTGAATATAGCAACTGAAGAAAAAAAATAACTTTATTGAATTTTTTTTCTATATTTACTTAAAATTATTATTAAAATTAATGCACCATATCCATAAATAGGGCATATTGGACCATATAAAAAGCCTCTTTTAGAAAAATAGCCCATTACATAAGCACAATAAAAAAGGTTTCCATTATCCAACCCAATAATGCAAATGTAAAAAATAGATTATGTATATGCAATGCCTAGATAGTTTTTTATTATTAATTTCCATATATAATGCTCCTTTAACATTAATATAATAACAGATTATACTAAAAAAGTAAAAATAAATTTATGAAAATTATGAAATGATTTATAATTATTTAAGTAATAATTATGGATTGATGAAAGGAATGATGGTTAATATGAAAAAAAAAGTAGAATTATTGGCTCCGGCAGGTTCTTTTGAAAAGGCTAAAACAGCTTTTTATACGGCGCAGACGCTGTTTATTGCCGGAACAGGAAGTCTGTCACTAAGAAGTAGATCAGAAGTGAATGATAATGAATTAGCAAAAACGATACAATACGCACATAGTATAGGCAAAAAAAGTTTATGCGGCAATTAATATTTATGCTTGGGATAGTTATTATGATGAAATAAAAAAAAAAAGCAAAAATGCTAAATGAATTAAAGGTAGATGGAATTATTGCTTCAGATGGAGGAGTAATTGATGTTATAAAAAAAGAAGCACCAGATATAGACATACATATAAGTACACAAAAACAAATACGGTTAGTTATCATAGTGCAAATTTTTGGCATAAAAATGGTGCTAAAAGAGTAATTTTGGGAAGAGAATTAAACAAATAACAAATTAAGGAAATAATAAAAAATAAAGAAGCGGGATTGGAAGTAGAAATATTTGTACATGGAGCAATTTGCTTTGGATATTTCTGGTAGGTGTTTTTAAGTGACTTTTTAGCAAGTAGAAGTGCAAATTTAGGTGATTGTGCACAAAGTTGCAGATGGGCATATAATGTGTATGTAGAAGAAAACAATAACCCAGGAAATTTGATGCCTGTAGAACACGATGAAAAGGGAACATATATATTTTCATCAAAGGATTTATGTTTGATAAAAGAAATTCCAGAAATAATAGATATGGGGAGTAGAAAGTCTAAAAATTGAAGGAAGATTAAAAACAGAATATTATTTAGCCTCAGTAGTTAATGCATACAGAAATGCTATAGATGATTATATGAAAAATCCAAATGAATATGATTATAATAAATATTTAAAAGAGCTGGAAAAAACTAAAACAAGGGGATTAACAACATTTTATTTTAATGACAGAAATAATAAAGATTTTCAAGAATATGATGGAAAGCAATACAATCCTAACTTTGAATTTGGAGGAAAGGTATTAGAAAACCAAGCAAATAAAACATTAATAGAAATACGCAATAAATTAAGTATAGGAGATAAAATGGAAATATTAATTCCAGGAAAAATAGAAGTTGAAGAGTTTACCATACAAAAAATGTGGGATTCTGATACTGAAGAAGAGATTACAACCGTAAATCCAGGGAAACAAGGACAAACTGTAAAATTAGAACTGCCAATTGAAGCAAAAACAGGATGGATATTAAGAAGAAGAAAATAAAATATTATTTTTCTTCAAGCTTTTCGAAATTTAGAGCTAAACAGAAACAAATAATAAATAAACCAATGGAAATAATACCTTCAAAATTCAAATTGAAAGAAGGAATTAACACTAAAACAGAACCAATTATAAAACCAATAATGCAATAAAAAGTTTTGGTGTAATAATAGTCTAAAAGATATTTTATTAAATTTAAAAATACAAGCCCACCAATAATAACGCCAATTCCCAATGGAAATAAAACTGGCAAGTATAAGGTTGAAATAGAATCTAAATAAATATTATATATACCAAGTAATATTAAAATTACACTACTACTAACACCAGGAACAACAATTCCTATGGACATTTAAAAAACCACACAAAACAAGGTAGAAAAAATTTGAGTTTTCAATTGAAAGAAAATTAATATTACATTTATTTTCAATGAAAATAAGCAGAACGGCAATAGCAAAAGTTGCAATCAAATACAACATATAAGTTAAGCGAAAGCCAACATCTTTATTGGCTTTTTTGCATAAAATAGGAACTTCTCCTACTATTAATCCGATAAATGCAAATTTTGTTGGCGTTGGAAAAGTGGTAAATAGAAATTTTAGGACATTTCCTAAAGCTATAATACCAACAAAACTGCCAGATGCAATTGGAAATAAAAATTTAAAATTATTTTTAGTGTCTTTAAAAAAATTTAAAACACTATTTACTAGTTTTTCGTATATACCAAATATTACGCATAAAACTCCACTGCTTATTCCAGGAAGTATTGCGCCAGCGCCTATTAAAATACCAATACAAAAATTTAAAATGTAATTCATAAAATACCTCTATATAAAAATATTATATAGAGGTAAAAAAATATTACAATTATTCTTCAATTATTTCTTGAGCTAATTTGCCTATAGCTTTTGTTTCAATTCTGGATACATAAGAACGTGATATTCCCATCATTTGTGCTATTTCACTTTGCGTTTTTGGCTTATCACCATTTAGGCCAAATCTTAACTCTAGGATAGTTTTTTCTCTTAGTTTAAGTACTTCTTTCATTTTATTATATAATTTTTTTTTATTTTGAATTTTAAATCAACTTCATCTTCTATAGGCTTGCTATTACTTTCTAAAATTTCCTGAAGGGTTATAGTATTATCATCTTTATCTTTTTCCAATTGGATCTTCCAAGTATACTTCTGCACTTAATTTTTTAGTACTTCTTAAATACATTAAAATTTCATTATCAACGCATCTAGAAACATATGTAGCAAGACGTACACCCTTAGAAGAATTGAAACTATTAATACCTTTTATTAACCCAATAGTACCAATTGAGATTAAATCATCTAATTCAATATTGGTGGAACTATATTTTTTACAAACATGAGCTACAAGTCTTAGATTTCGTTCAATTAAAATGTTTTTTGCTTCATCATTTCCTTGAGAAAGTAGTTCCAAATAATATTGTTCTTCACTAGAAGAAAGTGGCTCAGGAAATAAACTATTGTTAGAAATATAACCAACTAAAAATATAGCAGATTCTAAATAATGTAAAAAACCATTTAGTAAAAATGCAAGCATAAAAACCTCCATAAAAATATTTTTTTAGACCATTTGCTAAATTATATGAACAGAAAAAAATAAAAGTGCATGACTTATTAAATAAAAATAAAAAAAAGTTGAGTTTATCCTTGATATTTTACGTAGTTTATTGTATTATATAATATGTAAGAAAAAATGGAATAAAGGATGAAATATAAGATATAGAAAGGGGAAAAAGCTATGAAAAAATTTATAGCAGTCATAACAATTTTTATGTGCCTATTAAGTGCAACCACAGTATACGCAGCAAATACAGAAAATGTAATAGAACCAACGAAAACAAGTGGAACTCTAGTTGAAATTAAGCAAAAAAGAAATTAAAACAATGGAAGATTATGTAGAACAATATGGAAATGAAACATATGGATATGTTGCATACATACTAAACTTAGTTAGAATATATAGTATACCTTTTTGTTTTGTAGGAATAGTTATTAGTGCTATATATCGTTACGTAATAGGAATAAGAAAAACTGGATGATGCAAGACAAAGGTTTTGGTGTAATGATAGGTATAGTAACAGTTTTAGTAATATGCCAAATATTACCATTGATTTTTGCAATAGTAGTAAAAGGTTGGAGGGTTAAACAAATGAAGGTATTGTTTGCAGTTGGCAATGAAAAAATATCAGAAGCGATTATAAAAGAATATCAAAAGAATTATTCAGAAGAAATAATAAGCAAAAATGTATATTATTTTAATGCAATACAGAAGGAATTACAAAAAAGATAAGTCATATGATAGAATAATTATAAGTGAAGATTTAGAAGCATTTTCAAACAATAATTATGACGAGATTGATAGATTTATAAGAGGCAAGTTAGACAACATATCAGCAGAAGCAACAAGCAATTCGGGAGCAGACATACCAATAATACTTATATGCAATGACAGAAGGGCTAAATCAGAAATTTTCTTAAATGAAATATTAAAAAGCAAAATCTATAATGCGTTATTAGGACAAGATAGAAACGTATCAAAAATTTGTGAATTAGTCTACAAACCTAGAAATCAAAAAAGAAGCAATAGCATATTATCAAGTGAGAACAGAAGATTCAGAAGCTATGTTTAGCAGAGAAGAAGACGTAAGCGAGACAGAAATTCAAAATATCATTAATCACTATAAAAAGTTAGGCAAAAATGAAGAAAAAATATATTGAAAGCTTTAATAGTATTGCAACTCAATATACAGATGCACAATTAAGATTAATTGCACAATTTTACCATTAAATGTTAAAGCTGTACTTGAGGCTAGATGTGAAAAATATCAAAAAATTGTAAGCTATGGTTCTAGCAGAAGCTCAGATGGAAAAAAAAAATAAAAAAACTCAAACAGCATATGAACCACCAAGTGTTAAAGTTAAAAAGATAAAATCTAATATTAATGATAAAGAAGAAAATAAAAAAAATAAAACTGATAGAAGAACAGTTAAAAAAAGAATAAATTAACCAAACCAGTAATTATACCAGAAGAAGTAAATGTATCAAATGTAAAAAAAGTTAAAACCAAACCAATAGAAGTGCAAGAAAAATTGAAAAAAGATCAACTAGATGAAAAAGAAAAAAACTAGTATAACTGAAGAGATAAAAAACAGCGAAAGATATGAAAAAAGAAATAGAAGAAACACCACTAAGAAAAAGAGGAAGACCTAAAAAGGAAACTATTGCAGACAACAGTGAAGTAGAACCTCAAATAAAGAAAAAAAAGAGGAAGGCCTAGAAAGGAACAGTCAGAAATAGATAACAGTGATATATACGAGATGATTCTGAGCCAAAGGATATTGTTAATTTGTTTGATATGGATGAAGAAAAAAAGAAGATGATATTTTGCCAGGCCTTGAGGACCTAGAAGAAACAACATTGCCGGGGTTAGATGATAAACTTCCTGAATCTGAAGAAATTGAAGAAAATGATAATATATTGCCAGGCCTTGAAGAGAGCAACGAAAAAAGGAAGTTCATTGTCAGAATCAGACGAAGAACAGCAAAATATACTACCAGGATTTGAGGATTTTAGTAAAATGTCAGACGAAGATGATACAGTGCCTAAGTTTGAAAGTTTAGATAGGAATGAATACACAAATAAGGTTGCAAGCGAACAAGAGCAAAAAAATAGAACCGATTAAAAATGTAGATATCGATATGAATTTGTCTAGCTTACTCACAAAAAGATAAGAAAATAGTGGCTTTTGTAGGAACTTCAAAAAATGGGACATCCTTTATAGTTAATAATATAGCACAATTATTATCAGAAAAAAGGCATAAAAACAGCAATACTTGATTTGACAAAAAAATAAAAATGCATATTATGTATATACGGACAATCAAGAAGAATTAAGACAAACAGCAATTTCTTCTATACCAAACTTAATTAATGGAATAGTAGAAGGAATTGTGGTAAACAAAAAAATTAAGCGTATTTACTACTTTACCAAATGAAAATGATGTAATAAATAATTATTCTGAGATACTGGAAACTTTAATTAAAAATTATTCATTAATATTATTGGACTGTGATTTTGAAACAAATTTTGGATATTTTAAAGAAGCACAAGAAATTTATTTGGTGCAAAGCTTTGATGTCTTAACAATTCAACCATTAACAGCATTTTTAAGGGATTTGAAAGCAAAAAATATTTTAAATCCAGAAAAAATTAAGAATAATTTTAAACAAATCTTTAAGAGTAAGAAATGTGACTGACAAACTGATAATAGGTGGAATATCAGTATATAATGACCCTGCTATGTCATATATGACAGAATTATTCAATAAGGACTTAATTAAATATTGTTCTATACCGTTTGAAGAACAGACATATTCAAGATATCTTGAAGGATTAGTAGAATGTAAAATTTCCTTAAAAGGATATTCTAAAAAAAAAATCTTAATGTATCTGTCAAAATTAGGAAATATGGTTTATCCACTAATTAATAGTATGCCTCAAAAAAATCAATGAGCAATTATAATAATATATATAAAAAATAGTGAATCAAAATTTACAAATCAAATGAATGAAACATTAAATAAAATGAAAAATAAGTATTAACAGTATAGTAAATTTAAAGAGGTGAGTTTTTTGACATTAGCAATAATACTACTGCTTGTAATAATAATAGTAATTTTAATGATATACAATGTATCTATACATAAAAAAAAAATAGAAAAAGTTTTTCCAACCTTAATCAAAAAGTAACAAGTTTAAATGTACTTCAAGATTTGCTTGATACAATTAGTGAATACACAACTACTAAGGAAAAAAAATTTGCAAAAAATTAATAATATTCTGATAGAAAAGTATGGCATAAAATATTCAACAATAGTTGTTTATGATGGAGTTGAGTATGTTGTAAAAGCATCTAATGTTGATGAAAAACATTGGGATACATTAAGCAAATTACAAACAGAGCCGATATTTAAAGATAGTATACAGACAGCTACACCAAAATATTTAACAGTAGAAAGAGAAGGCGAAAAAATTGCCATATCAAAAAAAAGTGAATTTGCAAGGGCAAAAGCTGCAATATTTTTCCCATTATATATAGATAATGTATATATAGGATATTGGATAATAGAAGGAACACAACCACATGAGTTTGATAATTTGGATGTTACAATTTTAGAGGTAGTAAAAAATAATATAGTGTCAGTTGTGAAAACAGTAACAACTCAACAGATATTAGAAAATATAGTAAGAGAAGACAAATTTAGTGGATTAAAATCAGTTGAATATTTATATGGCGACGGTAGAAAAATAAATAGATAAATATACAATTTCGGCAGTATGCTTATTTAAAATAATTAATATAGAAGAAATTAATAATAATATAAACAGAGAAACAGGAAATAATGTTATTACACAGGTTTCGCAAAACAATAAAGGACAAACTTCAATCGGAATATATATTTGTCAGATACATGGGACCAAAATTTGCAATAATTTTTTTTCAGGAATAGATCCACAATCAGCAGAGGAAATTTTAAAGGAAATAAAGGAATCTGTAGAAGAACTAAAAATTTCGCCAGTAGAAAATAATGAAAATCAAGATTACAGTATATATGCAAGAGCAAAGTTAAATTTTGCAGTAGCGGCATACTATAAGGGAACAGCTTTAGAAGAAGTTATGAGAAGATTAGAAGAATATTTAGACAATGCAGATAAAGAGGAAAAATAGTATAAATTTTTTATAGGAGGTAATTGATATATGTCTATGGATGAAACAATGAGTTTTGAAGTAGAAAGAGAGAAGAATGTTAAAAAACAAAAGAAATACTTACAAAAAGTATATCAAGCATTAGAAGAAAAGGGGTATAATCCAATAAATCAGATTGTGGGATATATATTATCAGGAGACCCTACATATATAACAAGCCATAATAATGCTAGAAATTTGATAAGACAGTTAGAAAGAGATGAACTATTGGAAAAAAAATGGTAAGAAATTATATAGGATTAGGCGAATAATATGCGAAAACTTGGAATTGATTATGGTGATAGCAGAGTTGGAATAGCTATAAGTGATGAACTAGGAATAACTGATCAAGGATTATGTACAATAAGTCATAATGGAAATGATAAAATAGTTCTAAAAAAAAAAAATTAGAAGAAATATTAGACAATTATCAGGTAGACACAATTATAATAGGAATTCCTATAAATATGGATGGTACAGAAGGTTTTAGAGTAGAAGTAACAAAGAAATTTATACATAAATTAAAATGTAAATTTAATAAAATAAAAAATAGAAGAAATAGATGAACGTTTTAACAACAGTTGCAGCACATAAAACAATGAATTATTTAGGAATAAAAAAGGAAAATAAAAAAAATATTGTAGATACAATATCTGCAGTATACATTTTAGAAACATATATGAATAAGCCTAAGTAAAGAGAGCATAATAGTGATTAAGTTATTAAAGTTGTAGAAATACAAATAATATAAATAATTATAATTGAAAGGAGAAAAAAAATGAGTGAAGATTTAAACAATGAAATCCCAGAGAACATAGAGGGAGAAGAAGTTGACAATATAGTAATACTTAATGATGAAGAAGGAAACGAAGTACAATTTGAATTTTTAGACTTAATTGAATATAATGAAGAAGAATATGTAATATTATTACCAGTGGAAGATGAAATATCTGAAGAACCAGGAGAAGTAGTAATATTGAAAGTTGAAAGTACATCAGAGGACGAAGAATCTTATGTAAGTGTAGAAGATGAAGAAGTACTAAATAATGTATTTGAGATATTCAAAGGAAAAAAAATTCAAAGATGAATTTAATTTTACAGATTAGTAAATTTTAAAAAAGGTATAATGGTAAGACATTATACTTTTTTTCTTGTATAGCGTATATTTTGTGCTTGCAACTTAATTTAATTATGTGGTACAATAATAAAGAAGGAGTTGATACAAATGGGAAATTTTACAACATGGTTAATTGTCATTTTTGGTTTTATGTTTTGGGGATTTAGAGTAGCAGGAGCATTTGCCGCTGGAACAGGTATGGATTTTATGATAAAACCAATGGACTTGGCAATAGAAATACCAGTATTGTTTATAAGTTTTATGTGCATTTGTTTTATAATAAAAAGAAAAAAATTTTTAGCAGCAATAATTTATCTTGTAACACATGGATTTTATTATGGAGTATTTTTTATATCAAAATATTAATACAATATTATATGGACAAGTAACAGAAGAAAATTATATTTCTATTTTCTTTTCATTCATAGGAATATTGCTACCAATTTTGGCATTATTGGACTTAGTATTAGATAAATCAAGAACTATGAGACCAAAGGATAAGAAAACAGATTGGTATTATGGAAATGAAAAAATATGATAGGAAAATGGACGAAAGAGCAGACAAAAAATAATTACCGTACATTATAAAGAAAATATATAGATAGAGAATTACTAGATAAAGGTAAATATTTGCAATGAAGAATTTGAAGAAAATAAAGAAAGATATAAAGCAGGATTATTAAAATACAAAGAAAAAGATGATTGTTTTTTGAAAAATAAAAAGGAAATAAAAACATATTTAAGAGAAACAATATAAAGTAGTTATATACAAAACGTTTAAAAAATTTCCAATAAAAAATCAAATAAAAAAATAAAAATAAGTATACTAATAATATAAAACAAAAAGGAGGTTTTTTTTTATGGAAGATAAACAAAAAATAAATTGTACAGTAGAAAGTTGTGTATATAATAATTTGAATAATCACAAATGCACTTTTAAAAAGAAATACAAGTTACACCAATAGCAGGTTGCAATACAAAAGAACCAGATGAATCAATGTGCAGTAGTTATAAATTTGAAAAGTAAAAAAGGCATAAAGACTTGAAAAATGTTTGGAGATAGAATATAATGTTACTACAAAGTGATTCTTTTGAATAATTTTGAGGTAAAAAAGTTATGGGTCGTGGTAAGCTGCAGAAGCGGCCTTGCGCTGACATTATGTCAACAAGTTCGGCTGTGACTGGTTCATGTAACTGGGTAGTTGTAAAACTGCCAAATGATTCCACAATCAGATTCATAGTTGACTGTGGACTTTTTCTTGAAAAAGAATGTGAAAATTACAACGAAAATTTTCCATTCGACCCGCGAAAAGTGGATTTTGCGTTGTTAACGCATATTCACAATGACCATTGTGGAAGATTACCGCTATTGGTCAGAAAAGGATTTGAAGGAACTATATACGCTTCAAATGAAACCTGTATTTTTGCTCCTTTGGCCTTGAATGATTCATCTAAAAGTGTTGAAGGACACAGCAAAGAGAAAGCATACAAAGGAACTGTATGCAGAGAGGGATGTTCAAAACACAATTGGTCAGTGTTCTGCGATAGAATACAATACAACCATATGTGTTAATGAACACATAAAAGTGACGGGATTTAAAAATGGTCACTTGGTTGGTGCAATGATGTTTCTGGTACAGATTTGTTATCCGGGATGCGATAACATAAATCTGCTCTTCACAGGGGGATTACAACTCGAAAAATTTGTTTTTTGAGGTTCCAGACTTTTCCCCAATGGGTTCTTGAATTACCTGTAACGGTAATTCAAGAAAGCACATATGGCAACATGGAATCATCAGAGATGATTCCGGTGTTTGGCACCAATATTGCCCAAAAAGCACAAGAAATGGGGAGACGGTAATTATACCTGTATTCTCATTGGGAAGAAGTCAGGAAATCCTGTATTTCTTGAAGAGAATGCAAGAAAATAATGAATTGGAAAGAGAAGTTTCCAATATTCTTCGATGGAAAACTTGCCCAAAATTATTCTTCTCTCTACAAGAAAAAGGAATTGGGATTAAAAGCAGAAATGCTAGATTTCCTTCCTGAGAACCTCATCATGGTTAATAAGGAAAATAGGGAAAAGATAATTAAGGAACCATCCCAAAAGATTGTTATTACAACATCTGGGATAGGGAACCCATGGACCTGCTCCCATGTATATCCAGGAATATGTGTCTAGAGACAATGCTTTGATACATTTTACCGGTTATACGGCAGAAGGAACTTTAGGAAGAATCCTTCAGGAGACACCAACTGGTAAAATGGTGCTAGTAAACTCATTGGCACGCAGAAAGCAAGCTAGAGTTGTGTCTACAAAGGAATTCTCTGCCCACGCAAAGGCAGATGAAATGTGTGATTTTTTGAAAAAAAATTCAAAAACTGCAAATGGTTCTCGTAACTCATGGAGAACCAAAAACTAAAGAAAGCTTTGCCGATAGAATATTGGCGGCGGAAGTTAGGCCAAAGTCGGTAGGCATTCTCAATAGAGAATATCTACACAGAATAGATGAATTCGGATTTAGAAAGACGATGTCAACTAAATTCGAGTAAAAAAAACCCCAAATGTTAGAACAGATTTTAACATTTGGGGGGCACATCTCACTATTGAAGGTGAAAATTTTATTAAGTATTGAATATAAAATTTAAAAAGATATATAATGTTAAAAAATAAATTTGAGGAGGAATATGTATGCCATTAGTAACAACAAAAAAATATGTTTGAAAAATCAATGAAGGAACATTTTGCAATAGGAGCTTTTAATGTAAATAATATGGAAATAATACAAGGAATAGTAGATGCAGCAGCAGAGGAAAATGCACCAGTTATATTGCAAGCATCTTCTAGTGCCATAAAATATGCCAGAATAGGATACTTAAAGAAAAATGGTTGAGGCAGCATTAGAAGAACATGATATTCCAGTTGTACTACATTTAGACCATGGACCACAGACTTTGAAACTTGTAAAATGTGTATAGATAATGGATTTTCATCAGTTATGATAGATGGTTCAAAATATGATTTTGAAGAAAATGTAAGACTAACAAAACAGGTAGTTGATTATGCACATGAACATGGGGTAGTTGTAGAAGCAGAGCTAGGAAAATTAGCTGGAATAGAGGATGAGGTTAAGGTTACGGAATCAGATGCAATGTTTACAGACCCAGAACAGGCAAAAAAAGAATTTGTAGAAAGGACAGGATGTGATTCATTGGCAATAGCTATAGGAACAAGCCATGGAGCATATAAGTTTAAAGGGGAACCAAAACTTAGATTTGATATTCTACAAAAGGTAAAAAGAACTAATACCAAACACACCAATTGTATTGCACGGAGCTTCAACGGTTATACCAGAACTAGTAGAAACATGTAATAAATATGGTGGAAATATTCCTGGAGCAAAGGGAGTACCAGACGAAATATTAAACCAAGCAAGTAAACTTGGAGTATCAAAGATTAATGTTGATACAGACTTAAGATTAGCAATGACATCAGAAATACGAAGAGTATTTGTGGAAGATCCTTCTGCATTTGACCCAAGAAAATATTTAACACCAGCAAGAGAAGCAGTAAAACAGACTGTAAAGCATAAAATAAGAGATGTATTTGGTGCAAGTAATAAGGCATAATATTAAAAGCCGTGATGATACTCACGGCTATATTTTTTACCAAATTCCTTCTTTATTCTCATTTCAGCATCTTTTTTTAGCAATATCTTCTCTTTTATCATATAACTTTTTTCCTTTACCGATTCCCAAAGTTATTTTTAAGAAATTACCGGAAAAGTATAAATCCATTGGAATAAGAGAATAACCTTTTTGTTTAGTTTGACCAATAAGTTTTGCTATTTCCAATTTATGTAGTAATAATTTTTTAACTCTTAAAGGATCTTTATTAAAAATATTGCCATGTTCATATGGGCTAATATGCATTCCATAAACAAGAACTTCACCATTTTTTATAATAGCATAACTATCTTTCATATTAATTTTGCCATTGCGTATAGACTTTATTTCTGTTCCAGTTAAAAAACAATACCAGCTTCTAAAGTTTTTTTCAATTGAATAATTATGTTTGGCAGTAGGATTAGTTGCAACAACTTTTTTTTTGCCATAAAAAACCTCCTTGTCATTTTGAAGACATTTCTTTTTTGGTAACAATTTGTTACTTTAGGGATACATCTTAATAATAAATATTATATCACTAAAACAGCAAAAAAAACAAGACATTTTAAAGTTTATGTTCCAGCATTTTAGCTGTATAAATAGTAGCAATTAAAAATAACATAATGTTTTAAAGCTTATTAAAAACATTATATTATTTTTAATTATAGGTCATTAATTCAAAATTATCTGTTATTACTATTGCTGTCATCATAAAAATTAGAAGAATTTTTTTTTGACCACCATAATATACAACAAGTGCTATTATTACAATGGCAATTACGGCTAACAAAATCCACATCCAAGTAGAAGAAGTCATATTGGTGCCAGTTGCATTTGAAGTACGAGTTGTTGTGTAGTTTCCTGGATTAGCATTAAAATTAGATGTATTATTGTTGTGGTCAGTATTATTGTTTTTCATAGTATTGGTCATATCTTTTCCGTCGTTTTCTAATTTATTAGTGCCTTCTTTTACACCATTTACAATACCTTTGCCGGCATCTTCTACGGCATTTTCTGCTCCGCCTACAACATTTCTAACATCATTAACAACATTATTTGCAGCAAATGTATAAGAAAAAAGCAAAAAGTGAAATAACAAATATAATAATAAATAAAACAATCTTCTTATTCATAAAATAAAAACCTCCTTAAAAAATGTACAACTTAAAATAATTGTTCAATAATATTATTGTTTTTTTTAAAATAAAATATACATAAAAATAAAATTGGAAAATTATTTTCTAATTTCCCAATTTTACTAAAAAATTTTATAATGACTATTTTAATCTTATTAATATGGCTATTGCTAATAATATTAATAATACTCCAACAACTATTAACAAAATATTTAGAATATTTGTTAAACCTAAACTCGCTTCTGGTAAAGAAGATAAAGCATTTAGAGGCGAAGCTGTATTAGATGCGCCACTTGTTGTTGTATTATTTTGTAAATTCATATTAATATCACTTGCACAAACAAATAAACATGATGAAAGTAATATAAATACAAGTAATAAGACAATATATATTTTTTTTAAACATGACTACCTCCAAGTACTGAACTTATACTATTAATAATACACAATAAATAAAAAAAGTCTATATTATTTTTTTAAAAATATTGAATAATATAGACTTGAAATTTAATTAATGTACATAAACTGGAGTTCCTAAACCAGCATTTTGAAAAATAATTGGCATTTTATTAGGTGGAATGTTTACAATATCCATGACTTCCAGAATACTTTGAACCTGCTCTACCATTTTGTTTATAAACAACTTCCGCCAAAATAATTAAAATTCTCTGTAGCACCTCTCCAGTTAGCATCATGTAACCCTTGCGCTTTGGCATTGTTAAATCTCATCCAATATTTAACAAAGGCGTTAGAAGGTTGTAAATATCTATTTGTGTCTGTAAACATTATTTCATAATAGCCTTTTTGTGTGTCATAAGAACCTTTTTTTCCAGTTGTAATTGCAGAATCTAAAAATAAAAAATCCATTTTTATAAAATCTTAAAGTCTGTGATACTATATCTACTTCCACAAATGTTCTTTTTACATATTTGGTATGTCCTGATATGTAACCAGGTTTTCCATTATATAGTATTTTATACCATCTTACACCGTTAACCCAAGTTTCTCCTAAGACAGCAGGCATACTACCTGTTGTTAAAACTCCTATAATTGTAGAACCAGATGTGCCAGCTTTATTTCTTACATTTAAAGATTTGTCTTTAACAAGTACTTTTTTATACTTATATGCAACATTTAAAAAATTTTCTTGTTGTTGCATCTACATTTCCTGTTACAGGAAGGTTATATTTTTTTTTGAAATTGTTTTAGATATGCTCTCGTTGAATAAGATACAACACCTGTTGTATCTAAAGTACAGTCCATTACAGCATTTAATTCTTTTTTTGTAAGTATCTTGCTTGTGTAGTATCATATGTTGCACCAATATTTTGGGATAAAAAAAGATACATATTTTGAATATGGCGAAATTATAGGTGTTTCCGTATTAGTTTTTTCAATATTAACTTCTGCACTTAAATCTTATTCATTAGCCGTACAAATTGAATGATACCTAAAAACAATAAAATAATAGTTAACAAAATTAAAAACATTTTTTTCATAAATAAATTACCTCCAAAAACTATATTAACATAAAATGGCAAAAAAGTCAATATATGTAAACAATAATTATTAATAATAAAATATAAAAAAATATGCAAAATATAATATGATAGTGTAAAGTAATCTATGAAAATGTAGGGGCGATTTTTTAATCGTCTGTACTTCGAAGAAATTACTAAAGAAGAACACAAGGAGAGAATTTATATGTTTTTACCAAAGCAAATTTTATATGAAAAGAATGTTAAAAAATTACGAGTTGGGAAGAGAATTATTAGAACAATACAAAGACATCCCTAAAATGATTATAGAAAACCATAATAATATACCTGAGATGAGAGGTAAACAAAATTGTGAATTTGTAGACATGAAAAAAAGAACTTGATTATAGGAATAAGAAAGACACATAAATTTGTTCCAAACCATAAGACTTCTGATTTTCTAGTACCATATACTTCTTCTGGTTGTACAGCAATGTGTATGTACTGCTATTTAGTGTGTAACTATAATAAATGTTCATATTTAAGGCTGTTCGTAAATAGAGAAGACATGCTTTCAAAAATAATAAAAAAAGTTGCTAATCAAAGTGACAAAGAATTAACTTTTGAGATTGGTAGCAATAGTGATTTAATATTAGAAAACACAATTACAAACAATTTAGAGTGGACAATACCAAAATTTGCCCAAAATAATAAAGGATATTTAACGTTTCCAACTAAATTTGATATGGTTGAGCCAATACTAAATTTAGAACATAATAATAGAGTTATAGTAAGAATGAGTGTAAATCCAAGTATAATTATACAAAAGGTGGAGCTTGGTACATCTAGCTTGGAGAAGAGAGTTGAAGCGGTAAATAAGTTGAAAGATGCAGGATATAAAGTAGGGATATTAATAGCACCAATTATTTTAATTGATAACTGGCAAGATAAATATGAAAAGTTAATAATATATCTTAAGGAGAAATTGAATGATAATGTTAAAAAAGATGTATTTTTTGAACTTATTTTTATGACATATAGTTATGTTCATAAAATGATAAACAATGATGCATTTCCCAATGCAATAAAATTATTTGACGAGAATATAATGACAGGAAGAGGCAAAGGAAAATACATGTATAAAGAAAAAGTAAAAGATGAGGCAAGATTATATTTTTTGAGAAAAAAATGAAAGAATATTTTCCAGATAATAAAATAATGTATATAGTGTAAAAAAATTTGAATATCACTTGACAAAAGGGTTAATAATAGAATAAAATATGAAAGTATAAAAAGTGCGTTAGTACAATGCAAAGCTGTATTAGGTTACTAGTAGAGAATAAGGGTCACCGGCTGCAAGCCCTTTTAGAAAACAATACAAAGTGAAACACATTGGAGCATATAATGAGAGAAGAATTTTTAATTCTTAAGTTAGGGTGGTACCGCGGATTATATTCGTCCCTGCATATTGTTGCAGAGGGCTTTTTTTTGTACTTCTGTAACATGAAAAAAAAAAAAAGGAGGTTCAATATGGAAAGAGTAAAAGTAAAAAGAAATTTTCAGAAACAAAGAAGAATATTTAGGAAAGGAAATTAATGTAGCTGGTTGGATAAGACAAAAAAGGGATGCAAAGAAAATAGCATTTATTGAGTTAAACGATGGTAGTTTTTTTTTAAGCCAATTCAAATAATAGTTGAAGATGAAAAAAATAGAGAACTTTGCAGAAATCGTAAAGTTAAATATCAGTTCAAGTATTGTAGTTAAAGGCTTATTAGTTGACGCACCAAATGGAAAGGACTCTCTTGAAATTCATGCAAATAAAATAGAAATAATGGGAAAGGCAGATGATGACTACCCAATTCAGCCTAAAAAACATTCAATGGAATATTTAAGAACAGTTGCACATTTAAGACCAAGAACTAATACATTTATGGCGGTATTTAGAGTAAGATCACTTGTTGCATTTGCAATACACAAGTTTTTTTCAAGAGCAAGGATTTGTATATGTGCATACGCCAATAATTACAGGTAGCGATTGCGAAGGGGCAGGTGAAATGTTTAGAGCAACAACTCTTGATTTAGAAAAACTACCAACAAACGAAAACGGAAAAATAGATTACACAAAGGATTTTTTTTGGAAAGCCTGTTAACCTAACTGTTAGTGGACAATTAAATGGTGAAACATTTGCAACAGCATTTGGCAATATATATACATTTGGCCCAACATTTAGAGCAGAAAATTCTTACACACCTAGACATGCCGCTGAGTTTTGGATGATAGAACCAGAAATGGCATTTGCAGATATAGAAGATAATATGGATATGGCAGAGGCTATGGTAAAATATATTATAAAATATGTGCTTGAGCAAGCACCAGAAGAAATGGAATTCTTTAATAAATTTATAGAGCCAGGTTTAATAGAAAGACTTGAAAATATTATAAATAATGAGTTTGAAAGAATAACATATACAAAGGCAATAGAACTGTTAACTCCTCATAAAGAACAATTTAAATATCCTGTAGAATGGGGGAATTGGATTGCAAACTGAACATGAAAGATTTTTAACAGAAAAAATATAAAAAAGCCAGTATTTGTAACAGGATATCCAGCAGGAACAACAGCTTTTTACATGAGATTAAACGAAGATGAAAAAACAGTTGCAGCAATTAGGATTTACTTGTTCCAGGAGTTGGAGAAATAATTGGAGGTAGTCAACGTGAAGAACGTTATGATGTGTTAAAAGACAAAATTCATAAATTAGGAATGAAGGAAGAAGACTATGCATGGTATCTTGATACAAGAAAGTATGGAACAGTAACACATTCTGGATATGGATTAGGATTTGAAAGAATGGTAATGTATTTAACTGGTATGCAAAATATTCGTGATGTAATCCCATTTCCTAGAACAGCAGGAAATGCAGACTTTTAGTTATAAAATTTTTATTAAAAGTATAAAAAAAAAATAGTATGCAAATAAAAACAGATAATTGGTTATCTGTTTTTATGCTATTGTAATAGGAATATAAAAAGTATAAAAAAATATATTACAGTATTAACTAATAGTAAGATAGTGTAAAGTAATCTATGAAAAATGTAGAGGCGATTTTAACCGCCCGCACTTCGAGAAAATTACTAAATTGGAAGAAGAACTTATGAAAGACAACAAAAATAAAAAAGCAGGTTCAATAGTTATGGACTTAGGAAGTGGTCAAGGAATCACATCAGTTTTCTTAGCAAAGGAATATGGTTTTAAGGTATATGCAACAGACCTTTGGAGTGACGCAGAAGAAAATAGAAAATTTTTTCGCTGAAATGGGATTGACAAATGATCAAATCATTCCAGTAAAAGCAGATGCGACAGATCTAAAATATGAAAAAGAATTTTTTGATGCAGTTGTTAGCACAGATTCTTACAACTACTTTGGAAGAGACGAAAAGTATTTAGATGAAAAACTTTTTGCCATTTGTAAAAAAAAGGAGGCTATATTTATATAGTTGTTCCAGGAATGAAGAAAGACTGCCATAACAATATTCCAAAAGAGTTACTATTATCTTGGACACCAGAGCAACTTGATTATCTTCATGACATAGAATATTGGAAAAATATAATTTTAAAATCAAGAAATAGTGAAATTGTATCAATATATGAAATGGAAAGTAATGAGGAGTGCTGGGAGGACTGGATAAACTGCGACAATGAGTATTCTAAAAGCGACAGAAAATCTATAGAAGCAGGAGCTTGTAAGTATATAAACTTTATTGCTATTGTTTTGAAGAAAATATAAGTTTGTAGAGAGTAATTTTTGAAGTGAACCCAAATTATTAGACAAAAAAAAGTTTAATAAGGAGGGTTCATTTTATGTCTAAATATTCAAATAATTTTAAATTAGAAGTAGTAAAATATTACAATAAACAACATTACGGATATCAATGTACAGCAAATAAATTTAACATTCCATCTCTAACAACCGTAAAAAAAAAAAAAATGGGTAAAAAAATATAATGAACATGGAGAAAAAGGATTATTAAAAAATTTAAAGTCATCTTATAGTGGTGAATTTAAGCAAAGTGTGATAGAATATATGCATAAAAACCATTTATCAGCTCAAGAAACAGCAATACATTTTAATTTAGGAAGTGTAGACCAAGCAACTAGATGGGAACGTATATATTATGAGGAAGGACCACAAGTTTTCTATGAGAAGCGACGTGGTAGAAATAAAAATATGAGTTCTAAACCAAGAAAAAAAGAAATTATCTAAAGAAAATGAAGAAGATTTAATAGAAGAAGTACAAAGACTTAGAATGGAAAAATGCATACTTAAAAAAAAAATTGCAAGCCTTAGTTCAGAAAAGGACAAAGCCAAAACAATCGAAAAAAGTAATTGTAATAGATGAATTAAGGCATGAGTTTAGATTAGAGGCCTTGTTAAAATATGCAGAAGTAACGAGGAGCACATTTTATTATCAATTAAACAGAATCAAAGAACCAGATAAATATAAAGAAATAAAAGAAGAAATTACAGCTATTTACCATGAAAATAAAGGAAGATATGGATATAGAAGAATTACATTAGAATTACATAACAGAGGATTTATTATCAACCATAAAACAGTCAGAAGACTTATGAAAGAATTAGAATTACAATGTTTTGTAAGAGCACAAAAGTATAAAATCATATAAAGGTGAAGTAGGAAAAATTTGTGATAATCTTTTAAATAGAGAATTTGAGACTAAAAAGAACCAAACCAAAAATGGGTTACAGATGTAACAGAATTTAAAGTTCATAATGAAAAACTTTATTTATCACCAATATTAGATTTATTTAATGGTGAAGTAATTAGCTTTAATTTATCAAGACATCCAGTATTTGCACAAGTGGTTGATATGTTAGAAAAAGCATTTAATAAGATACCAGATAATACAAATTTAATATTACACTCAGACCAAGGTTGGCAATATCAAATGAAGCAGTATCAACACTTATTAAAAAGAAAAAGGAATTAGACAAATTGTCATCAAAATAAAATGACGTAAATTTAAAATGTCGAAAATTGTCAAAAATAAATTAACAAAAGTTAAGGAAAATGCGATAAAATACTTGATTTTAAGTGTAATTGATGTTAAAATGTATAAAAGTTTTTATAGAAATATTAATTGGAGCAATTAGATATGGATATAAACGAAGTAATTTATATTGTAAAAATGATAATCAAAAAAAGTTTTTGTAAAAAAGGTATTTTTTAACCTTGTTTTAGTGTGCAATTAATTAAACCAGAGAAGTTTTTCTCTGGTTTTGTTTTTGTTAATCCCCTAATAAGGGTTTATATATATTCTACAATTTTTCTGAAAGGAAGGTAATTTACTATGAAAAAATCAAACTGAAAAAAATTCAAGGACTATTTTTGGACCCAAATCAAAGTCCAAGTCAATTCTTGAAAGGCGGCTGGTAACTCTCTTTGGAATTAATTCAATGGCAATAAAAGCACTTGATTTAGTTCGGGAAGAAATGTGCGTTGAAAAGGGATTCAAACGAGACAATGGCACTGATTATTATAATCATTGTGTTGATGTCGCAAATACGTTGATTTCTTTTGGTATAAAAGATGAAGATGTAATTTGTGCAGCATTATTGCATGATATAATTGAAGATGTCGAAGGCTATAGAGAAATAACCATAGCCAAGATGTTTAATCCAAATGTTGCAAGGTTGGTAATGCTTGTTACAAAAAAGGAAGGCGTAAATTACAAACATCCAGAAGCAATTAAAGAATATCTGCAAAATATATCTACAGATATGAATGCAGCAGCAATTAAGGCTTCTGATAGAATGCACAACATGTTGACTTTGGATGAAAAAACTTTTGAAGCCAGATACAGAAAGGCTATTGAAACGAAAACGTATTATTTACCGTTTTTTAAACAGTGTAGATATATGTATCCGAGATACGAAAATCTTTTTTACGCTGCAAGAGCACAAATCGAACCTTTGATTTATCATATAGAATCATTCTATAATGAACTTCAAAGATTGCAAGAAGAAATAAATAATTTGAAATAAAGAGAAAGGAAATTTGTAGATGTTGGGTGTCCTTATGTAAGGACACCCAGTTCATAAATAATTTTAGAAAGGTGATTATAATATGGAAAAAAATCAATAAAACATAATCGGGAAGAGGGTATTTGTTTAGGGCATCAGCAAGTGATATTTGTAATTATGATTGTTCGTTTTGCCATCCAGTTCAAAATGAAAGTGTAAAAATACTAACAGATGAGGAATTTTTAAGAGTTTTTAAAGTCGCAAATGAGCTATATAAAATTAAAACTCTACACTTTACTGGGGGAGAACCGCTAATGCGAAAAACCTTACCAGATGTTATTCATCAATGTAGATTAATAGCTGGTGAAGATTTAGATATAGCTATGACAACTAATGCATCTTTATTAGAAAGAAATCTGGATAAGCTTGTTGAAGCAGGGTTAAATAGAGCAAATATTAGTTTCCATTCAATAGATGATAAAAAGTATAAAGAATTTACAGGAAGCAAGGTTAATGTTACAGACATAATGAATACTATTCGAAAAGCCAAAAATGCAGGTTTGAAAATAAAAAATTAATTCAGTTGTTATTAGAGAGTTAGTGTAAAATATTTGTAGGCAAAAATAAAAAAATTTTGTCTACATTTTTTAATTTAATATTGAAAAAACATGGTTAATCCAATACAATGTAATCGCCAAAAAAACAACGAAAGGATTGATAACCATGTTTGAAGAAATTATAGCAAGTAAAGAAGTAAAATTCAATGATTTAGAGAAAAAAGTTTTTTAAATTTGTATGTTTTTTTGGGATGTTTAATAATAAAATTAATGTTAGAAGTGTACGATAGGAAATTAATGGAAAATAGAGATAAGAAAAAAATATAGACATAAAGGATTACGACAAACATCAGTAAATACAATAATGGGAGAAATAAAATATAAAAAGAGTAATGTATGAAGTTCAAGAAGAAGGAATAACAAAAAAAACAGTATATTTATTAGATGAAACATTAAAAATAAGTGCGGAAGGAAAAGCATCAAGTAATTTAGTAGAAAAAGTAATAGAAACAGTACCAGTAACAGATTCATATAGAAAAGCAGAAGAAGTAATAGATACAACAACAAATTACATCTCTAAGTCATGAGAAAATAAGAAATATTATAGTAAAGATAGGAGATAAAATAACAAATAAAGAAAAAAAAGAAAGAAAATTATTTGATAAAAACCAGTTAGTAGCAGGACTAAAAAGAAGTAACAGCATTATTTGAAGAAGCAGATGGAATATGGATAAATTTACAAGGAAAAAGATAGAAAAGAAAGATTAGAAAAAAACAAACAAAAAGTAGAAAGAGAAAACAAAAGAATTTAATCCAAAGATGAAAATAAAAACAGAGCTTAAATTACATGTAATGTATGAAGGATGGAAAAAAAGAAGATTCCAGACATAGTTTAGTAAATAAGCAATATATAGCAAGAATAATGAAATCAAAAAAAGAAATAGCAAGATTAAGAGATGCAAGAGCATTTAGTCAATATGATGAAAGTAAAATAAAATTAAGAGTAACAAATGGAGATAGAGCAAAATGGACAAAAGGAACAACAGCCAAAGGAGGAATATATCAAAAAAAGACCAATTTCATATAATGCAAGAAATAGTAAGAGGTGTACCAATAGAATATAAAAAAATATATTTATTGAATTAATAAATAAAAAAGAATTTGAAAAAATAGAACCAGCAATAGATGGATTAAAATACGAATTAAATGGAGAATATCAGGCAGTAAAGAAATTGAATAAGTTAGAAAGTTATTTAAGCAGTGATTTAGAAAGATATCAAGATATAGTAGAAATCCCAGAAGCACCAGAAGGAATAGAATATAGGAATATGGGAACACAAGAAAGTTAAATATTTAGTAAATTAAAGAAAAGATTTTGTAGCGGAAGAAAAGCATTTGGAATACATGGAGCAAATGCATTAAGTAGAATATGTGTATTAAGTGAGAAGTTTAATATAGATGAATTAGAAACCCCAACACCAATAGACACAAGTGCAGAAGATTGGATAAAAGAAATAATGAAATTAAAAAGAATTTTCAGAAATGAGATGTAGTTTTTAAAGATAAAAAAAGACAATGTTTTATTAAATGAACAAAAATATAATAAAGTGTTGAAGCAATTGACATTGAAGTATTAGAAAAAAGATAAAAAAATTGCCTACATTTAGTTGACACATACGGATATTTAATTGATACTTGTTTAAATGCACAAGATCAATATATCAAAATGATAGAATATTATCTGAAAGGATAGGGTAAAGGATAATGGAAGAAATAGAAAAGATGAAGTTAACTAAAAGTATAGTAGAAATTCAAAATAAAATTATAAATTATGATAGAAATAGTGCAATTGAATTAATAAAAAAGTGAGAGAAGATCATAAAGGAAAGGAACAAATTGCATATGTTTTAAAATAGTATTCCGTTAGAAATGGGAACAGATGAGATGATAATAAAAACGTTACAAGCTGAAGAGATTAGATTAACTTTAAAACTAAAAATGAATAGCAGGTGATCCCTGCTTTTTCTGTATCCAAAATGTATACATCATGTATCCATAAAACCTCCATAATTTTTAACGGCGAAAATCTCAAAAATGGAAAATAAGGGGTAATATTGCAAAATAAGATACACTAAAATAAAACAACTAAATACTTACAGCTGTAACACTTAGCACAATTTTAAAATAATTTAAAGTAAATGGCAAAATAAGCAAGAGTACGCTCATAACCCAAAAGATTAAAATTTTAGACCAGCTTTGGCGGATGGTCAAGCCTGGAGAGTGTCGAGAAGAATCGTTGCACGGAGTAGAGCTGCTCTGTGCAACAATAATGGCGATCATGAATTTGGGGTAAACATAAGATCGTTACCCCAAATGTATCATAAATAATGTTATAATTTTATTGAAAAAAGTGCGACACTTATTATTGCAATTTATAATTTTACAAAAATAGTCAAATAATTGTTGACATCCATAAAAAAAGTGGTCAAATTTGACAGTTAAAAGCTATAAACGTTGTATATCAACGCTTCTAGCTTTTTGAAAGTGCACAATGTTTTTATTCTTTTAATTTTTTTAAAATATTTTTTAGGTTCCTGTTATTAAGTATTTCGTAATCGGTCCTAAAATCAAATTTATCGTGCAAATCATCAGTTAAATCAGTTCTAATATAAGTCGGAATATATCCATTCCCAATACTTTCTATAAAATTCATATTTTTTAAAAGTATTAATAATTTGAGAGCTAGTATATTTTTCTTCCAATCTTTTTTCTAGGAATCTAAGAATAACCAATGAAAGAAAACAAGTAGTAAAGTGAGCTGTAATTCTGTCATCTCTACTTAAATACATAGGTCTAGCTTTAAATTCACTCTTCATAATTCTAAAGCTTTCCTCAATTTTCCATCTTCTTTGGTTTACTTTGATAATTTCTTCAGCATTATCATTAAGATTTGTGCATACACCGTAAAATCCGTCAAATTTTTTTCTTCTTTTAAGATTGTATCGGTATTTAATGACAGTACTTTCTTTTCAGCTATTTCTCCATCATTTGTAACATTTGGTTTTCTTAATGAACCTTTTAAAATCATTTTGATTACATTTATCAAGTTTAAAACATTTATTAGCGATTGCAACCTTAGCTCTTTCAATTTGAGAGTTACGGATTTGTCTTTGATAATTTTTGTATTTCAAAGAGTAGGTTACAATCAGCTTTTGTTCTAAACCATTTTCATTAATCCAACGTTCTTTAAAAAATATTCTATCTTTGTAAAGCTCAATAGATGCCTCATCTTTTTCAATGTCATTAATATTATACTTTTTAGTATCTCCAGAAAGATGCCATTCGTCAGGAGATAAAGCCAAATCCATCAAATATTTCTTTAATTTTTTTAATAGATTGAGTAGTGATAAAGGCACGTTCATCCATATCGTTAAACTTTCTATTAGCATTAGAAACAAGTCCGGCATCAGTACAAACAATGAATTTAGATAATTTAAAATCCGCTAATATTTTTTTTCTTCTAAAGGTTTTAGAGTAATTTGTTCATTAGTATTTCCAGCTGTTATATCAAAAGCTAAAGGAATACCATCACCATCCATAAAAAGTCCCATTTGAGTAATTGGATTAGGTCTATGTTCCTTAGAAGGACCATATTGCCTTAAACCACTTTCTTGTTCAATTTCAAAGAAGTAATTTGTACAATCATAGTAAAGAACATTAGTATTTCTTTTTGGAAACTTTTAAGCTATTCTTATACAGTTCAGCTTGAATGAAATCAGTTTCTTTGGCAATAACTTCTAGAGCACGATAAATATCATGCAATTCAAAAATTAGGTTGTTCAATATATTTTTTAGACAATTCAAATGTCGCTAATTTTGAAGAAGGATATATTATTCTACTATATATTAATCTTGATAAGATGTCACTCAAATCATATTTAAATCTATATTTATCTGTAATTTCATTACAGATACCATTTAAGCCTAATTGATAATATATTTTTTTTCTAGGAAAAGATATCCACCATTGAAGAAAGTTTGCTGATTTTTTTCAATTATTTTTTTGAAGGATTATATTTTACAAGAACATTTCTAGTCCAGGTTTTTTTCTTGTTTATTTAATTCTTCCACATACTTTTTAGCCCATTCAATAGGATCTTCGTTTAAATTTTGTTTTAATTTTTCATAAGTACCTAATTTCTCAACAACTTTATTTGTCCTTTTCTTATTGCGGTATACAGATTTAACAACATAAAGAGATTGAGCATTTTTTGATTTTATTATTTGTAATCTCATAATTAAATTTCTCCTTGATGTAATTCCAACACATTGTGAGACATTGTGCAAGAGAAAAGAGAGAAATTTGACAAAAAAATTAAGCACCATCAATGCTTATATCGATTTTATATTCAATTAACTGTCAAATTCCCGAATCAATTATAGAAGAATTAGGAGTAATTTAAAATATAGATGAAAAAAACAAGGTGCTTTAAAAACCTTGTTTTTTAAGGCAAAAAATGATATTATAGTATAGTGAAAAATGATACTTAGTATCATTCAATATCGTTTAATAATGCGTAGGAAGTTTGTGACCTTTATTCGTCCTAAACAAAAAAGATTTATATTAACCAGTAAAAAATTAGTCCTATGAGGACGAGTTTTGGGACGAATGCTTGACTGGCAGTTATCTTTTTTAACATAAAAAGTCACAAGAAAGGAGGAAAAATGTTCAAATTACACTCAGAATTTAAGCCCACCGGCGACCAACCACAAGCAATAGAATACTTATCAAAAGGAATAAAAAGAAGGTAAGAAATTCCAGACACTTCTAGGTGTTACGGGTTCAGGAAAAACTTTTACAATGGCGAACATAATAGAAAAAAACACAAAAACCAACACTTGTTTTAGCACATAATAAAACACTTGCTGGACAATTATATTCGGAGTTCAAAGAGTTCTTCCCAGAGAACGCAGTGGAGTATTTTGTTTCATATTACGATTACTATCAACCAGAAGCATATATACCGCAGTCTGATACATACATTGAAAAAAAGAAAAGATGCTTCTATAAATGATGAAATAGACAAATTAAGACATTCAGCTACATTGTCATTGTTTGAAACAAGAGATGTTATTATAATAGCATCTGTGTCTTGCATATATGGATTAGGAGATCCTGTAGACTACAATGAAATGATGCTTTCATTACGACCACAAATGACAAAATCAAGAAATAATATTATGAAAAAACTAATAAATATGCAATATTCAAGAAATGAATTAGATTTTAAAAAAGAGGAACCTTTAGAGCAAAAAGGAGATGTTTTAGAAATATATCCTTCCTCAGAAAGCGAATCAGCTGTAAGAGTAGAGTTTTGGGGAGATGAAATAGAAAAGATAAATGAAATCAATCCATTGACAGGCAAAGTTATAGGCTTTAGAAACCATATATTAATTCCACCAGCATCTCAATATGTAACTAATAAAGATAAACTTGAAAAGGCAATTGTAACAATAGAAGAAGAAATGAAGGCACAAGTAGAGTTTTTAAATCACAGGGTAAATTAATATAAGCACAAAGAATAGAAGAAAGAACAAATTTTGACATAGAAATGATGAGAGAAACTGGTTTTTTGTCAAGGGATCGAAAACTATTCAAGACATATAAGTGGCAGAGAGCCAGGAAGTGCACCATATACTTTATTTGACTACTTTCCAAAAAGATTTTCTTTTTATTAATAGACGAATCACATGCAACCATACCACACGTAAAAGCAATGTACAACGGAGATAGAGCTAGAAAAGAAGCATTGGTAAAATATGGATTCAGATTACCTTCGGCTTTTGACAATAGACCACTTAAATTTGAAGAATTTGAGCAAAGAATAAATCAATGTATTTTTGTAAGTGCAACTCCAGCTGACTATGAAAAAGAACATTCCAAAGAAAATGTTGTAGAGCAAATAATAAGACCTACAGGACTGTTAGACCCTAAAATAGAAGTAAAACCTGTTACAAACCAAGTGGATGACTTAATAGAACAAATAAGAATAAAGAACAGAAAAAAGGGAAAAGAGTGCTAGTAACTACTTTAACAAAAAAAAATGGCAGAAGATTTAAGCACATATTTAGCAGGGATAGATATAAAAGTTAAATATATGCATTCTGATACTAAAGCACTTGAAAGAATGGAAATAATTAGAGATTTACGATTAGGGCAATTTGATGTATTAGTAGGTATAAATCTTTTAAGAGAGGGTTTGGATATTCCAGAGGTATCATTAGTTGCAATATTAGATGCTGACAAGGAAGGATTTTTACGTTCAGAGCGTTCATTAATACAAACAATAGGGCGTGCAGCAAGGAATACAAATGGAAAGGTAATAATGTATGCAGATGAACTAACAGAAAGCATGGAGAAAGCCATAAGTGAAACAAATAGGAGAAGAAAAAAAATACAAGAACAATACAATAAGGAACATAATATTACACCAAAAACAATTCAAAAATCAGTAAGAGATACTATCAAAGCAAGTTATGTCGCAGAAGTTCAAAAGAAGAATATAAATTAGACAAAGATGTAGAAATAAAAGATATTATATCTAAAATGACAGATGAAATGCTTAAATATGCAGCTGACATGGAATTTGAAAAGGCAGCAGAAATAAGAGATAAAATAAAAAGAAATGGAAAAAAATGATGTGATAATTTAAAATAATAGCACTTGATTTAGGAAAAATAACGTGATAGTATATAACCTATAATGAAGACAGGAGGTGCACCATGATAACCAAAGGGATAATACTTTTTTTTGGCACATTTAGAAGGTGCGAAAATCATGATGCTCTTGCTGAAGAGCTGGTACGGAATGAACAATTCCGCTCACGGTATGAGCAAGATTACCTAAATCCACTCGATTTTCTGATTTTTCGCTGCAATGCGGTGAAAATTGAAATGAGTGGTCACCCATTTCGCAATGGGTGGCAGTCTATTCCTCCAATAACCTTTACGCAGAAAGGTGGATAGCAGCATTGGAGGAAAAAGAAATGGTTAGTCTTGAGAGGATGACAATCTAATCATCTAATCATTTCGAAAAAGAGTCTGATAAAAAAAGACTCTTTTTTAAAAAGTATTAAAAAATGGAGATTCAACATGAATAATAATATAATAATAAAAGGCGCAAAAGAGCATAATTTAAAAAAACATTAATTTAGAAATTCCAAGAGATAAGCTTGTAGTAATTACAGGACTTTCTGGGTCTGGAAAATCTTCTTTGGCATTTGATACTCTGTATGCAGAAGGACAAAGAAGATATGTAGAGAGCTTATCTTCATATGCAAGACAGTTTCTAGGACTGATGGAAAAGCCAGATGTAGAGCTAATAGAGGGACTTTCGCCAGCAATATCAATAGACCAAAAAACTACATCTAAAAATCCACGCTCAACAGTAGGAACTGTTACAGAAATTTATGATTATATACGTTTATTATATGCAAGAATCGGGGTACCATATTGTCCAAATTGTGGCAAAAAGAATAGAAAAACAAACAATAGAACCAAATAGTTGATTCAGTAATGAATTTGGAACAAGGTTCAAAAATTCAAGTTTTAGCACCTGTAGTTCGTGGAAGAAAAGGTGAGTTTAAAAAAATTACTAGAAAACTTTTCAAAAGAAGGGTTTTGTAAGAGCAAGAATAGATGGAGAAACCGTAGAACTGACAGATGACATAGATATAGATAGAAAGAGAAAAACATACAGTAGAAATAATAGTTGATAGGTTAATAATAAAAGAAGATATAAGAAGTAGATTAACAGAATCTGTGGAAATAGCATTAAAACACGCCAATAATCTAGTGCTTATAGTTGTAGGAACTTCTAAAGATGACTCCGAAGAAATGCTATTTAGTCAAAATTATGCTTGTCCAGATTGTGGTATTAGTTTTGAAGAATTATCGCCAAGGATGTTTTCATTCAATAATCCATTTGGTGCATGTCCAACTTGTACAGGTATTGGATATTTAATGAAAATGGATGAAGACCTTATAATTCCCGATAAAAAGCAAAACCCTTTATGATGGTATAAAAAGCATTTGGCGCAAGTAGTATGAAAAAAGGCGATACAATGGCAAAGATGTATTTTGAGAGTATTGCGAAACATTATGGAGTTGAAATTAAAGATGTACCAATAAAAAAACTACCAAAAGACTTTTTAAATAAGATATTATATGGAACAGGCGACGAAAAAAAATTGATTTTGAATATTCATCATCAGCAGGTACAAGAAAAAGTTTAGTTCTCCATTTGAAGGAGTTATTCCAACTTTGGATAGAAGATATAGAGAAACAAAATCACAGGGAATGAAGGACTTTTATGAATTGTATATGAGTAATAGTCATTGCCCAACATGTAATGGAGCAAGACTAAGAAAAAGAAAGTTTAGCAGTTAAAGTAGGAGATAAAAATATAAATGAACTAACAGAAATGTCAATCGATAAAATAAAAAAATTATTTGAATTCATTGAAATTGAATAACAAAGATAAGATGATATCAGAAACAGATTTTAAAGGAATTAAATAAAAGATTACAATTTTTAATTGATGTTGGATTGGAATATTTAACATTATCAAGAAGCGCAGGAACACTATCAGGAGGAGAGGCACAAAGAATACGTTTGGCAACTCAAATAGGCTCTGGATTAACTGGTGTATTATATATATTAGATGAGCCAAGTATAGGACTTCATCAAAGAGATAATGAAAAAATTAATAGCAACATTAAAAAAGTTAAGAGATTTAGGAAATGCAGTTATTGTTGTAGAACATGATGAAGATACAATGTATGCGGCTGATCAAATAATAGATATTGGACCAGGACCAGGAGTTCATGGTGGAAAAGTAATTGCGCAAGGAACAGCAGAACAAATAAAACAGATACCAGAATCTATAACAGGGCAATATTTGAGCGGAAAAAAACAAATACCAATTCCGGAAAAAAAAAGAAGAAAGTCAAATGGAAGAGCAATAGAAGTAAAAGGAGCTACTCAAAATAATTTAAAAAAAACATAAATGTTAAATTTCCGCTAGGACAATTTATATGTGTTACAGGTGTTTCAGGGTCTGGAAAAAGTACATTGGTAAATGATATTTTATATAAGGCATTGGCAAAGCAAATAAATGGTTCAAATGAAAAACCAGGAGCACATAAAGAAATAATTGGAATAGAGAATATAGATAAAATAATAAATATTGACCAATCTCCAATAGGAAGAACACCACGCTCCAATCCAGCAACTTATACAGGAGTATTTGACAATATAAGAGATATATTTGCAGGAACAAATGAAGCAAAGATGAGAGGCTATGAAAAGGGAAGATTTAGCTTCAATGTGGAAGGCGGAAGATGTGAGGCTTGTTCAGGGGATGGAATATTAAGAATAGAAATGCATTTTTTACCAGATATTTATGTGCCATGTGAAGTGTGTAAGGGTAAAAGATATAATAAAGAAACATTAGAGGTTAAATACAAAGGAAAAACAATTGCAGATGTACTTGATATGACAGTAGAAGAGGCACTAGAGTTCTTTAAAAATATACCAAGGATAAAACAAAAAATACAGACACTACATGATGTGGGATTAGGTTATATAAAATTGGGACAACCTTCTACTACATTATCAGGAGGAGAGGCTCAAAGAGTCAAGTTAGCAACAGAATTGTCTAAAAAACCAACAGGTAAGACACTATATATACTAGACGAGCCAACAACAGGATTGCATATTGCAGATGTTCACAAATTAGTAGAAATACTACAAAGACTTGTAGACACAGGCAATAGTATTATAGTAATAGAACACAATTTGGATTTAATAAAGACAAGTGACTATATAATTGACTTGGGACCAGAAGGTGGAGACAAAGGAGGAAAAAAAAAATTGTTGCAGTTGGAACACCAGAACAAATTGCAAGAAATGAGCAAAGCTATACAGGACAATTTTTTTAGGAAAATATTTAATTTAGGAGTGAGCAATACATGCAAATTGAAAGACTGGAAGATTTTTATAGCAAATATGCCAAAATCAGTATCAACAAATACTGAAAAAAAGCCAGATGGCTGTATATAGAATTGGGGAAAAAAGAGCTTTTATGATGTCTCTTATGAATTTTTTGAACGAAGATGAAGAACAAGAATTAATGTATGACCATAAAGATTATAAGAATCCTAATATAATTACTTGTGCTTCTTTAACAGACCAATATGAAAAACTATTAAAAAATAATAGGAATTGAAAGTAAGGTCATAACTGACGGAGGACATAGATATCTTAGATTTTATGAAGAAGATGGTATTACATGGCATACAGCTGATTTAACACATGATCTAAAAAACGTACACTCAGGGTGCCAAACATCTCATTTTCTTCAAATTGATTCTGAAAAATTGCGAGATATAGATAAAAGAATAGGGTATATAAGTGAAAAAGAAAGGTTATACAGATGATTATTTTGAACAAGTGAAAGATTTTATAATAAAAAAAGGACTAAAGGGAAAAGCACAATTAGAATATATATTAGAAGTATTTCACTTATACGTAAAACCTGAAAAAATGGGAGAACATGAATTATATAGCATGTATCAGAAATTTATAAAAACATGTATTCAGGAAGAAAAAATTCCGTCATTTACTGCAACTATGAGAAAAGGAAAAAACCATTCAAGTCAACCTAAAAGTAAGTTTGGTACTAAACCAGGGTTGGTAGAATATAACATGACATTTGTTGACGAAAATAATGTCGCATTTGAGTATATATTAAACTTGCAAACTGGAAAATTTCAAGAAGTAGAGACCAAAGAAATGTATCACTCAAATTACCAAATAAAAGGAATACGGTGTAAAAAGAAAAGTAAAATTTTGAAAGTGTACTTTATACAAGAGTTAAAAGTACACTTTTTTTTTCTATTTGCAATTATTGCTATTATTAGACTTTTCATTATTTTTACTATTTTTGTTCTTGTTTTTTTATTATTATTCTTATTGTTATTTTGATTTTCTGACATAAAAAAAAAACACCTCCTATATTAATATTATTTTTTACCTGAATATTTGTTTTTTATACATAAAATAAACAAAACAGTTGAAAAAAGTACAGTTATTATATTAAAATATTTGCAAAGGAGAATAATAAAAAAATGAAAAAAAAATAATTTATTTAACAATGATAATAGTAAGTTTAGCTATGTGCCTTTGTGGCTGCACTAAAAAAAAAAAAATCAAGAAGGTCAACTTTCAAAAATATATAAAGTACCACAAAAACTCATATATATAAATGCTCCAAGTACATATGAAGAAACACAAAATGGATATTCTAAAATATATTTTGTGAAAAATAAAAAATACATTGCAATAACTGCAGAAAAGAGCATGGAAGCAACGGAATTAACAAAAGCTCAGGACATAGTATTTTCAAAGATAAAAGAAAATGTAAAAAGACTTTACATATATTAATAATTTAGAGATTGAACAAGAGAAAACAGAAAAAATTAATGAAATAGAAATGTATAGGTATGAGGGAAAATTAATATGTGGCAGAACAGTGAAGGCAAGTGCTTATGTTGTAGGATATACATTTATAATAGATAAAATTCCTTGTAATATTACTGGAGTGGTAACGGAAAAAAGAACAAAATGAAGAAAGTATACAAGAAATAAAAAAGCTTAGTAGACGAGATGGCAAGAACAGTAAGAAATACAAAAGACAATATTATGGATTAGATTAATTATGTATGATATAATGGTTTATAAATTTGAAAGGAAGGATATAAAAAGTGAATAAATATTATTTTACATCAGAAAGTGTAACAGAAGGACATCCAGACAAATTATGCGATTATATTGCAGATAGCATATTAGATGAATGCCTAAAAACAAGACAAATTCTCAAGAACAGCAATAGAAGTCTTTGCATATAATAATACTATAGAAGTTGTGGGACAAGTTACTTCAAATGCGCAAATAGAAATTGAAAAAAATAGTAAGAGAAAAAAGTAAAAGAAATAGGATATGATGATGAATATACAGGAATGAATTATAAAAATTGCGAAATAAATATAAATATTACAAAGCAAAGCCCAGACATAGCATTAGGGGTAGACGTAGGCGGAGCAGGAGATCAAGGCATAATGTTTGGATATGCATGTAATGAAACAGACAACTATATGCCATATGCTATAAACTTAGCACATAAACTTGCAAATCGATTGGCTATTGTAAGAAAAGAAAAAATTATCCCATATATAAGACCAGATGGAAAAACACAAGTAACAGTTGAATATGTAGAAGGTAAACCTAAAAGAATAGAAACAGTATTAATATCAACACAACATTTGGCAGAAATAAATATCGAAAAAAACTAAGAGAAGATGTAAAAAAAAGAAGTGATTGATGCTGTTATAGATTCTAATATGATAGATGAAAACACAAAAAATATATATTAATCCAACAGGAAGATTTGTAATAGGAGGACCTTTAGGAGATAGCGGGTTAACTGGAAGAAAGATAATAGTTGACACATATGGAGGCTATAGTAGACATGGAGGAGGGGCTTTTTTCCGGAAAGGATCCAACAAAAGTAGACAGATCAGCAACATATATGTTACGACATATTGCAAAAAAATATTGTGGCAAATAAATTAGCTGATAAATGTGAAATCAAATTTCATATGCAATAGGAGTAAAAAGAACCATTGTCAATATATATAAACACATTTGAAACAGGAAAAATATCAGATGAAGAAATAATAAAAATTATAAAAGAAAAAATTTGACCTTACTCCAAATGGAATAATTAATTATTTGAACTTAAGGGAACCTATATATTCAAAAACTACTAATTATGGTCATTTTGGAAAAAAAGAAGAGTTAGAGTGGGAAAAAAATATAAATATTAAAAATAACTAATAGAGGGGGATTATGAATGAAAGAGTTAGAATTAATAAAAAAAAGAAAAGCGGTTCAAATATTTTCAGAAGAAGAATTAGATGAAAAAATTAAAAAAGTGGGGAAAAAATTAATAATTAAATTAGGAGCAGATCCAAGTAGACCAGATCTACATTTGGGACATACAGTTGTTTTGCGTGTCTTAAAGCATTTTCAAGATATGGGACATGATGTAGTATTCGTAATAGGAGATTTTACAGCTATGATAGGTGACCCATCTGGGAAGAATAAAACAAGACCTGCTCTAACATTTGAAGAGACTAGAAAGTCTGGGGAAACATATTTTAGACAAGTAACAAAGATACTTGATCCAGCAAAAACTAAAATTACATATAACTCTGAATGGCTAGAAAAAATGAATTTTAGAGATATTATAAACTTAACAAGTAAATATACAGTGGCAAGAATTTTGGAAAGAGATGACTTTAAAAATAGATATGAAAATAAATTACCATTGTCAATGCATGAACTAATGTATACACTAATGCAAGGATATGACTCTGTAGCGTTAAAAGCAGATATAGAAATTGGCGGTACAGACCAAACATTTAACTTACTAGTGGGGAAGAGAATTACAAAAAAAAGATTATGGACAAGAAAGACAAGTAGTTTTAACATTTCCTTTGTTAGTTGGGCTAGATGGAAAAGAAAAAATGAGCAAATCTTTAGATAATTACATTGGAATAGATGAGTCACCAGAAATTATGTATGAAAAAGCAATGAAAATTCAGATGATTGCCTATTAGAATACTTTAAACTAACAACAGATGTAGAATTGGAAGATGCTAAACAGTGGATTACAGACGACATAGTACTAGCACATAGAAAATATGCAGAAGAGATTATAAAAATGTATCATGGGGAGAATAGAATAAAAAGAAGCAGAAGAAAGATATAAACAAGTTGCTAAAGGAAAAATACCAGATAATATTAAAGAAATTAATATAAGTAATGAAACTAGAGAAATTAATATATGTGACTTACTTGTAAAAACAGGATTTGCTCCATCTAAAAGTGAAGCTAAGAGAATGATACAGGGAAAAGGTGTTAAAATTAATAGCAATATAGTTGATAATTTAGGGGAAAACATTGTTTTAGAAGAACCAATAGTACTTCAATTTGGAAAAAATAAATTTATAAAAGTAGTTTAATAAGTTGATAGTGTAAAAGTAATCTATGAAAAATGTAGGGGCGATTTTAATCGCCCGCACTTCGAAGAAATTACTAAAAATAAGTTTTTGGAGGAAAATGTATGAAATGGTCTAAAAGAAGTATTAGAGAATATTAATTTTGAAAATATAACTAATAGAGAAGAAAAAGAAAAAAATAGCAATACAGATAGCGCAAAAAGTTAAAAATGGGGAAACTATAGGGTTTGGTTCAGGGTCTACTTCTTATTTAGCGGTAAAAGAAATTTCTAAGAGAATAAAAAAAAAAAAACATAGATATTTTGGCTATTCCAACATCACACGAGATTAAAATGCTATGTTCAGAATTAGAAATACCAACTACTACAATAATGGAAAACAAACCTGACTGGTGTTTTGACGGTGCAGATGAAGTAAATGATACAAATTGGCTAATAAAAGGTAGAGGAGCTGCAATGTTTAGGGAAAAATTAAATATTGCAAATTCTCCAGTAACATATATATTGGCAGATAAAACAAAATTTGTAAGAAACCTAGGAGAAGAAGCATATATTCAATTGAATGTTATCCAGAAGCTATTAACAGCGTAAAAAAGAAGAGTTACTGGATTTAGGAGCAACAGAAATAAAGTTAAGAACAGCAGTAAAAAAAAAAGATGGTCCATTAATTACAGAAAATAACAATTTTATATTAGATACTAAATTTGAAGAAATATACGAAACTTTAGAAAAAGATATAAAAAGAAATTACAGGAGTAATAGAAAGCGGATTATTTATAGGATACAATTTTTTAATAATTAGTTAGAAGGAGACTAAGAAAGTAATGGAAGAAGAAAGGTTAATTAATCCAGAACTTGAAAGTAGCAACGAAGAAAGATTAGAAAATTCTTTAAGACCAAAACTTTTAGATGAATATATATAGGACAAGATAAGGTAAAGGAAAATATGAAAATATATATAGAGGCTGCCCAAAAAAAGGGGGGAGCCTTTTAGACCATGTTTTACTATATGGACCTCCTGGTTTGGGTAAAAACCACACTTGCTAATATTATATCAAATGAAATGAAATCAAATATAAAAAATAACATCAGGTCCTGCAATAGAAAAACCGGGGGATTTAGCAGCTTTACTTACTAACTTATCTGAATTTGATGTTTTATTTATAGATGAAATACACAGATTAAACAAAAGTGTAGAAGAAATTTTGTATCCTGCGTTAGAGGATTATACACTTGATATAATAATAGGAAAAGGACCAAGTGCAAGATCAATAAGATTAGATTTGCCTAAATTTACTTTAATAGAGAGCAACTACAAAAGCGGGGTCTTTAACCACTCCTCTAAGAGATAGATTTGGTATTGTTCATAGATTAGAATTATATAATACGCAAGACTTAACAACAATAGTAAAAAAGGTCGGCGAAGATATTAAATGTTGAAATTGATGAGAACTCAGCAATAGAGATTGCAAGACGTTCTAGAGGAACACCAAGAATTGCAAATAGATTATTAAAAAGGGTAAGAGATTATGCGGCAGTTCTGGGGGATGGAAATATTACATTAAAAATAACAAAAACAGCTTTAAATAAATTAGAAATAGATGAGTATGGATTAGACGAAATCGATAGAAGATTGTTAGAAGCAATGATTATTAAATATGGTGGAAGACCAGTAGGTTTAGAAACAATGGCAGTTACTGTAGGGGAAGAAGCTGACACAATAGAAGATGTGTATGAGCCTTATTTAATTCAGATAGGGTTTATTACAAGAACACCAAAGGGGAAGGATACCATTAAACCAGCATATGAACACATAGGGGTAGAATATAATGAATAATAAAAATAGAATAGGTAGATAAGAATATGAAGTTATTAATGCATGTATGTTGTGCACCATGTAGTGTGTACTGTATAAGAAGAATTAAGGAATGAGGGAATAGAACCAACATTATATTGGTATAATCCCAATATACATCCATATATGGAATATAAAGCTAGAAGAGACTGTTTAAAAAGAATATGCCAATATTATAAATGTAAAAAAGCCATATTTGAAGAAGAATATGGCTTGGATTCGTTTTGCAAAAATGTAATTTCAAATTTAAATAGTAGGTGCGTAAATTATTGTTATCCCGTAAGATTAAAAAAAACATTTGAATATGCAAAAAAACATGGATATGATACAGTAACAACAACACTACTATATAGCATATATCAACAACACGATTATATAAAACAGTTAATGGAGCAATATAGTAAAGAATATAAAATAGACTTCTTATATAGAGACTTTAGAATAGGTTTTTGGAAAGGCCACCAAAAAAGCATATGACTTAGGCTTATATATGCAAAAAGTATTGTGGTTGCATATTTAGTAGTGAGGAAAAAATAATTTCAACTAACACAACAAATAAGAAACCCAAAATTGCCAAAGGATTTGAATTTCTTCCTGCAAAAAAGAAATGTAAATATAAAAAAGGAAAAAAGATAATAAAGAGCAGTATATGGACTTATTACTTGAAGCGGATCCGAGTGAAAATATGATAAATGAATATTTGAAAGATGGAGATTTGTTTGTATTGACTTATGAAAATGAAATTGTATGTGTTGCTGTTGTAACTAAAGTAGATGATAATACATGTGAATTAAAAAAATATTGCCACAAAAGAAGAATATAGGAATAAAGGTTATGCTAAAAAAATGCTAAAATATTTGTGTGATAACTATAAACAAAAATATAATAAAATGCTAGTTGGAACAACAGAAAATAATATCCCATTCTATGTAAAACAAGGTTTTGATAAATACGAAAAGACAATAAAAAATTACTTTGTAGATAACTATGATGAGGAAATATTTGATGGAGATTTACAATGTGTTGATATGTATTACTATTCAAATGATTTAAAAGAAAGCAAAAAGAAAGAGATGTAATTATTGAAATAATATCTAACATATATGGAGTTAATTTAGAAATGAGTTAGCTCCTATTTTATTGTAAATTATATCGGTTTTCTGCAATAAAATGTATTTATACCCAATATATAAAAAAAATTTTTATATGGTCTATATTGTTATAGGTTTAAATATGGAGTGGCAAAAAGCAGCATATAAATTTGGAGAATGTAAAAGAACAATATATAGATGGAGAAAAAATTTTATCAATATACAGCAATAGATGAATATTCAAGATTAAGATATACATGGTTTACAAATGCACATGATACATATGCTTCAAGCAAATTTGCAAGAAGATTAGTAAAATATTTTCCGTTTAAAATAAAGACAATACAAACAGATAATGGATTTGAATTTACAAATAGATTAAGTTGGCAAGCATTTTTAAAAAGTAAAAAACAATGTTTGAAAACACATTAGAAGAATTAGGATTAGAATATAAAGTAATAAAGCCACATACACCCAAAAACAAAATGGAAGAGTAGAAAGAAGTCATAGAAAAGATCAAGAAAGATTTTACTATAAAAGAGTATTTTATAGTTTAGAAGATTTAAGAAATCAAGGAAAAGAATGGAGAAAAAGAATATAATAATTTTCCTATGAGACCACTAGGATGGTTGAGTCCCAGGGAATTCATAAAAAAATATAAAAGTCAAGAAGAATCGTTATTTACAATATAAGTGCTCAAAGTATTTATTTTAAATAATTTGTGACAAATGATTGACTAACCTACATATCAGGATGAATCTATTCAAGCAGTTGACTTTATAAAAATAAATAATTGTGCTATAATATAGAAAGTTGTAAAAAAAATGAAAGATAAATAAGGCTTTTAATTAAATTTCTTTTTACAATTTTTAATAAAAAATTAACAAAAAAATTATAAGAAAAAATTGGGTAAGAACTACTTAAAGAAACTTTTTTATAAGAAGGTGAATATTTTGAAGATAGAAGATTTAAGAAAAAGATTATGATGAATTACAAGTTAAATATGGTGCTAAGGAATTAGATTCTATATATAATGGTGGATGTGAAAAAAATCCTGATATATGTTTTGTTTTTATGAATCCTACCGGAAAAAATATTGCCAGTGATAAATCTTGGAAAGGTAGAAAGTCTCCATGGTTAGGAACTAAAAACATATGGAAGTTGTTCTATAAAGTTGATTTATTAAGTGAAGAAACATTTAACAAAAATTCAAGGAAAAAAACCAAAGGAATGGGATTATGAGTTTTGCAATTATGTTTACGAAGAAATTGAAAAAAATAAATTGTTCATTACTAATTTAGGTAAATGTACTCAAATAGATGCAAGACCATTGCCTGATGAAGTGTTGAAAAAAAATATCTTGATTTATTATCCAAAGAAATAAATATAATTAAACCAAAAATAATTATCACTTTTGGAAACCAAGTTAGTTCTATTATTTTAAATAAAAAAGATATCTGTATCTGAAAATAGAAAAAAAATGTCACAAAATAGAAATTAATAAAAACAAATATAAAGTTTATCCTGTTTATTATCCAGTAGGTAATGGCATTTTTAATATTAATAAATCGATAGAAGATATAAAATGGATAATTGAAAATGAAATAAAATAAGAAGTTCTTTAATTGTGAAGAAACAAAATGGTGAATTTGTTGGAAAATTAGCTCCTTACGGATATATAAAAAGATCCAAAAGATAAGCATAAGTTTTTAATTGATAAAAATGTATCACATATAATTAGAAAAATATTTGATATGATACTTGATGGCGAAAGTAGAAGACAAGTTGCTGAGTTTTTAAATGATAATGATATATTAACTCCAAGCGAGTATTTAAATATTAATAAGAATAAAAATGTTAAAATTGATATTAAATAAAAAAATTTAAAAAAGAAAGGAGAATAATAAATGGACAATAAAAAAAACTTACAAATAACTAATCATGATTTTTTAATATATAAGGATTCAAACAATGATGTTAAAGGTTAGTGTAATGTTAATAAATAACGATATATGGCTTACGCAAAATTTAATTGCAGAATTATTTGGTGTTGGAAGAAGTACAATAACAGAACATATTAATAATATATTAAATAGCGGTGAACTTGATGAAAATAACACCGTCGGAAAAACCGACCTTGATAATTCTAAAAAACCTGTAAAGATATATAACCTTGATATGATTATTGCAGTTGGATATAGAGTAAATTCAAAAAAAAGCAACCAACTTTAGAATTTGGGCAACAAAAATATTAAAAGAATATATGATAAAAGGTGTAGTTATGGATGATGAAAGATTAAAAAATCCTAATTACATATTTGGCGAGGATTATTTTGAAGAAACACTTGAAAGAATTAGAAACATTCGTTCAAGCGAGAGAAGATTTTATCAAAAAATAACAGATATATATTCTTCTTGTAGTGTTGATTATGATAAAGATTCAGAAATAACAAAAGAATTTTTTAAAACAGTTCAAAATAAAATTACACTTTGCAATTTGTTTCTAGGCTAGGTTAAAAATAAAAAAAGCCCGTTAAATAAGGCTTTTAACATTTTTACAATAAGAAAAAAAAACGTGTTTAGATACTAATTATATACTAAAAATTATTAAATGAAATTGATTTTTAATATATATTTGATTTTTCTTGTAGTATCTAAAATATAAAAATAGAAAGGAAGGATAATATATGAATAATAAAATTACAACAAAAATGAATGTAAAAGATAATTTGATAAACGTAATGAGAATTGATAATATAGATTATATATCTTTAACAGATTTGGCAAGATACAAAAATCCAGATAATCCTGGGGATGTTGTTATTAAGTGGATGAGCAATAAAAAAGTTCTTTTGATTTTTATTCACTTTGGGAAGAACTGTTTAATGAAAATTTTAAACTAGCGGAATCTCGCGAGTTTAAAAAAATGACTCTGCAAATAATTCTTTTACAATGAGTCCTTCTAGATGGATAAGTACTACAAATGCTAAGGGTTTTGTAAGTAAAAGAGGAAAATATGATGGTGGCACATTTGCAATATCCAGATATTGCCTTAGAATTTGCGTCTTGGATAGATCCCGCATTTAAATTATATTTGATTCAAGAATTTGAAAGATTAAAATATAATGAAACATATCAAGAAAAAATAGAATGGTCTGTTAGAAGAAGCTTATCAAAAAATAAATTATAGAATACATACTGATAGTATTAAAGAAAATTTAGTTCCTACTTTAACAGATAAACAAAAAGTTTTTGTTTATGCTAACGAAGCAGATGTAATAAATGTAGCATTGTTTGGAATGACTGCAAAAGAGTGGAGAGAAAATAATCCAAAATTGGAGGGTAATATAAGAGATTATACAGATATTTTACATTTAGTTGTCTTATCTAATTTAGAGGTATTAAATGCCAGTATGATAGAAAATAATATTGGTCAAAAAGATAGATTAGAAAAATTAAATGAAACTGCTAAAAGACAAATAACTATTTTAGCAAGCGATAATAATATAATAGGTATAACGAAATTAGATAATCAAAAATTAATTGAAGGGGCGAATGAGTAAGTATTGCATGATTGAAATTGCTTTTAATAATAAAGAAAGAGATTAATGAAGCAAGAATGATAGAGAATGGAAGTGATAAATAATGGATATGTACCAAAAAAAAGAGAAATGAGAAAAAATAAAAAAATGAACGAGGATACAAAAAGTTTACCATCAACGAGTATCAACTGGTAAAGAACGACTTATATAAACTTTCTCTTAAGCCCTTATTTTATAAGACTTTTTTATTTAACTTCTTTTTACATTTTATAAGTAAAAATCAATTGGATTTTGAAGAAAAAAATGGGGTAATTACGACTTAGGGAAAAACTTTTATATAAAAAATGAAGAAGAAGGTAATAATGAAGAAAATTGGAGATAAATATACTAACAATATTTTTTAAAATATAAAACATATAGATGAACATGAAAGTGAATATTGGTATGCTAGGGAACTTTCAAAAGTTTTAGAATATAGAGATTGGAGAAATTTTTTAAAGGTTTTAAATAAAGCAAAAGATGCTTGTAAAAATTCTGGGTTTAATATAGATGAACAACTTGTTGAGGTCAACAGGTTGTCAAAAAGAAACAATAATGCTATTGCTAATATACAAGATTATAAACTTTCAAGAAGAAAGGGAGCTTTCAAAAACAAAATCTTTTTTAAAAGATGTTGAGGAGGATTAGATTTTATAATGAAATTAATAGATGATACAGAATTTTTAGTAATAGATTTTGAAACGATTACTCCAAAAGGAAGACCACCAGAGCCAATAGAAGTAGGAATATTAAGAATAAAACAAAAAAAATAGATAATAATGCATCAATTGATTGGCTGATTAAGCCACCAGAAGGGTTACACTTAACGCGTTTTGATACTTCACAAACAGGTATAACAGAACAAGATTTAATGCATGGTATAGATGCTAAAAAGAGCAATGAGAATAATTGATAAATCTTGTTCAAAAAAAGACTATGTATTTATTGCACAAAATGCTAAATATGAAGCTAATATTTTATCTCATTATACAGATGAATGTAAAGGAATAGCTAAAACACCAATAATAGATACTATTTTATTAGCCAAACATGTTTTACCAAAATTGTCAAATTACAAATTAGATACCTTGGCAAGCACATTGGGATTACGAATCCCAGAAAATAGGCATAGAGCTCTTTCTGATTGCTTTTTAACAGCAGAAGTCTTTTTAAAATTACTTGAACTACAAAAAGGAAAGCATGAGATAATATATTTGGATGAGTTATTAAATATTGCGAAAATAAAAACAAAATATAGCGAACCTCAACAATTGACATTGGGAGATTTCATGGGATTGTAAAGATAACTTTTATTTAACGAAATGGGGTGCGATAATAATGCAAATTGGAATTGATGTAGATGGACTATTACTTGATCAAAATATTAAAGTAAATATTACAAAAACATAGATGATAATGATTATATTTGTATTTCTGATTTTGGTAAATACAAAGAGGGAAAATCGAAAGCTGATGACATTATAAGAAACTGGTTAAGAAATAGAATTACTTTGAAATTTTTAGGAACATGGGAGTCTATTTATAATCAAATTTTAATTCCGTCGAATTCGACGGGTTTAGAAAAAAAGTGCAGGACTTCATACATTTACATTAAGTGTTACTGAATGGTGTGATAAAACAAATGCGATTGGAATATATTCAAAGCGTGGAAAATATGGTGGAACCTATGCCCATAAAGATATTGCATTTGAGTTCGGCTCCGCAATCAGTCCGGTATTTAAACTGTATTTAATAAAAGAATTTGAAAGGTTAAAAAGAAATTGAAAGTCAAAACAGGGAGTGGAATGTCAGTATGATTACTGGAATTATAAAAAATAAAGTATATACTGGAGACTTAATTCAACAAAAGCGAAAACGAATTAGTTTTAAAAATCATAAATTAAATAAAGACAAAAAGAAGACGAGTTAATAATTACAAAGAATAATCATATGGACATAATAAGCAAAAAGAGCAATTTGCAAGAGTGCAAGATATAATTAAACATTCAGTAAAAAGTAAATTCAAATAATGAATATGATATTTTTTTCAGGATATTTGAAATGTGCAGAATGTGATAGTAATTTGACTATTAGAAAGAGCAAAAGAATATACATATTATGCATGCTCATCACATGTAAGGAAAAGAGGATGCAATAACAAACATACTATAAGAAAAGATTTTTTTTAGAAAAAAGTTATTACAGAAATAAATAATAGACAAGATACTAAAATAGATAAGTTGAATAGAAAGTATATTTTTTGATTTAATAAATATGATATATTTAAATCAAGATGGCTCAATAAAAAATAGAGTTTAAAAAGGAAATAGGGTGAGTAAAATGAGTGAGAATATAAGTAAGAAAAATTGTTGCAATAGGTGGAGGAGAAAATGGAAGATTAAAAAAATCTGATGGTACAAGATTACCTTATGAATTAGAAAAAAACAAGATAGAGAGATAATTAGATTAACAGGCAAAAAAAAATCCTAATTTTTTGTTTATAGGACATTCACAATTATTGGAAAATCAAGAAGGCTATTTTCAAGTAATGAAAGCTGTTTATGAACAGAGATATGGATGTAGTTGTAAAGACCTAAAAAAGTAACAAATTAAATGATGTAGAGTATGTAAAAACATTAATCGATTGGGCTGATATTATATATGAAGGTGGAGGCAATACTCTAGATATGATTAAAATGTGGAAAGAAACTGGATTCGATAAAACTTTAAGACAAGCATGGGAATCTGGAAAAGTAATGTGTGGAGTATCTGCTGGTGCAAATTGCTGGTTTAAAGAATGCTCTTCTGACTCTTTAAAAATTAAGTATGGAGATGACCAGCCATTAATTGGTATGGAATGTTTAGGCTTTATTGATGGATTATTTGTATCACATTGTGATGCACCAGGAAGAAGAGAAAACGTAAAAAGAATTATTAAGAACAAGTAATCAAGTAGGATTATCTATGTCAAATTGTACAGCCTTAGAGATAGTAGATGACAAGTATAGATTAATAATAAGCGATGCCTCGTATCATGGCATTGAAGCATATGGTTTAAAATCATATTGGGATAACGGAAAATATTTAGAGAAAAAAATAGACGATTCAAATGTGTTTAAACCATTAGAAGAATTACTAAGTAAAAAATATAGTAATTAATAATGATGAAAGAGAGATATAATATGAGTAATAAAGAAGAAAAAAAAAGTTGTGCAAGTACAAGTATCAACTGGTATAAACCGAATTATGGAAAACTTCCTATGAAGTCTTATAAATAAAGATTTTTAGTCTTATCCCTTTTTACATTTTATAACTGGAAAATGATAGTTATTTTTTAAATAAAATAGAGGTAATAACGACTTATGGAAAACTTTTATATGAAGCAATAAATAAGGAGATAGTAAATGAAGAAAATTGAAAATAGATATACTAATAATATTTTTTTGAAAATATTAAACATATAGATGAATATGGAAATGAATATTGGTATGCTAGAGAACTTTCAAAAATTTTTAGAATATAAAGACTGGAGAAACTTCTTAAAGGTTTTAAATAAAGCAAAAGATGCTTGTAAAAATTCTGGGTTTAATATAGATGAACAACTTGTTGAGGTCAACAAAGAAATAATAATGCCACTGCTAATATACAAGATTATAAACTTTCAAGATATATATGTTATTTAATAGTACAAAATGCAGATCCAAGCAAAGAAGTTGTTGCTTTAGGACAAACCTATTTTGCTATTCAAACAAGAAAACAAGAAATAACAGAGCAAGAATATGATTCATTATCAGATGACGAAAAAAGATTTTATCAAAGGAAATTAACGAGACAAGGTAATTATACTTTACAAAGAGTTGCTTCTGCAGCAGGTGTTAAAAATATGGCTGAGTTTCATAATGCAGGGGTATAAAGGTTTATATAAGGTTTATATAATGGTGAAACCGCTGATGATATATTTAAAAAGGAAAAAATTAGAAATAACAGAGCAAAAGAAACTTGATGAAATAAAATAGACTAACTATATGAAAGTCAAGAGTTTTTATAAAAATTTTAAAATAAATTTTTATAAAATTAAAAAACATGACAAACAAGCATTTCGATGAATGCTTTTAAAAACTATGAAGTTATTGAAATTAAGCTACTTTATCAGCTTCATATTTATTGTTTGTCTTTAATAAATAATAAATTACACGCACTAATTTTTTTTGCAACATGTCCTAGAGTAACTCTGTAATGTTTTCCTTCGGATAATTTTTTTATCTTTGAAATTATTAAAGGTTAAATCATTCATACAAACCATTCTAGCAGCATTTATTAAAGCAAAACGTAAATATTTAGAGCCACGTTTAACCATAACTGAATGAGTGGAAAAAAAATTTACCAGATTGATATATTGATGGGTCTAATCCTGCAAAAAGCCAATAATTTAGCAGGAGAATCAAATCTTGATATATCACCAATTTCAGCAATGATAGAACCAGCTAATTTAAAAAGAAATACCAGGAATTGACAAGATAGGAGTATCTAGTTCTAATAAAATTTCTTTAATTCTTTTGTCAAGTTCATCAATTTGATTTTGTAAGAATTGAATGATACTAATAGTTTGCTTCAATTCAAAAGAAACAGAATCACTGTTTAAACCAATTGATTTTCTTGCAAGCTCTCTAATTTCAATAGCTTTATCTCTACCAAAATGTTTATATGAACTATCAGATAAAAGATGTGTTAAGTGTGTAAGATTACATTCAGCTATCTTTTTAGCATTAGGTAATTCATATAGTAAAGCTAAACTAGATTTTTGAGCAACAGAAGATACTATCTTTGGAAACTCAGGAAATACAATGTCTACTAATCTTACAAGAGATGTTTTAAATTTTGAGTTTTCTTTTACTAAACGAAAATCTATGTCTAGTTAGTGACTTTAATTCAGAAATATGATATGATACTGGTATGTAGGGTTTTAAGTTATCTGAGATAAGCATTGTAGCAATAATGTGAGCATCTAACTTATCTGTTTTAGTCTTTCTAAGGCTTTGACCTTTTATGTAAAGATTTGTTTGTAATGGATTAATAAGATATGTATTAAAACCGTTTTTATTCAGAAAGTTTAGAATATTATCACTATAATGACCAGTAGCTTCAAGCCCTACTTTAATATTGTCTAAAGAATCAGAAAAACTTATTAAAGAATTGTAGAGAGTTTCAAAACCATCTGAATTGTTTGTTATCGTTAGTTTTTCAATTAATATTTCGCCATCAGAATTCATAGCAAAACAATCATGTTTATCTTTTGCAACATCGATTCCTACATAAATCATAGAAACAACTCCTTTACAAAATATTTTTTTTAGACAATGTGATCCACGAAATGCTTGTCGAAAGTAAACTCGTTCAATATAAAAACGTCAAGCGTTATCTAACTAATTAACAATTAAACAAACATCTGTGGTTAGAGTCTATTAATGAAATCGTCAGAGCGATAGTAAGTTGCACTAATCCACAGTGTCTACGTAGATATTATACAATGAAATTAAGAATAAAAAAATGTATAATGGACTACACGTTCATTATACGAGTAATTTGTAGGGAGATGAAATTAGTGAAAATTAGAAAAATATTAAAAGAAGAAATGAAAAAAAAGCATTAGAATTAGTTTGGAAAGTGTTTTTGGAATATGAAGCACCTGATTACACCGAAGAAGGTATAAAAAAGAATTTAAAAAAACAATTGATGATGTTTCCTGGATTGAAGCAAGAGATTTTTATGGGGCTTACGATGAAAGTAATAAAATATTAGGAGTTATAGCAACAAAAAGATGTTACTCATATAGCATTATTCTTTGTAGATGGAAAATACCACAAACAAGGAATAGGAAAGAAGCTATATTACAAAGTAGAATCATTAAATAACAATGAATTTTTTACTGTAAATTCTTCTCCGTATGCACATGAAGTTTATAAACATTTGGGATTTATAGATACAGATAAAGAGCAAAGTATTAAAGGATTAAGATTTTATCCAATGAAAAAGAATTTGAAATAAAAAAACAAACTACAAGTTGTAAAAAGGAAGTGAAGAAGATGATAGGAATAAGTATAGCAGCAAAAAAAAAGAATGGGAAGCAACTTTAAATTATTTTGGACTGAACCATGAAGAATGTGAAAAATATCCTTTTGGAGAATATTTTAAAAAAAAAAATCATTGATAACAAAGAAGTTGTTTTTTTTTATTTAGGTGGAGTAAGAAAAATGAATGCATCAGCATCTACTCAATATATGATAGATCACTTTAATCTTGCAAAAATAATTGTAGCAGGAACTTGCGCTGGAATTAATGATAGTTATAGCCAATTAGATATTTTCATACCTAATAAGGCTGTTCAATATGATTGTACAGTTAAAGAAACAGAACCTTTAATAAAAAAAAGATTCATTTACTGTTTTAAATAATTTTGAAAATGAGTCAATTTTAACAGGTACTATAGGAACTGCTGATAAACCAGTTGTTATGTGGAAAGATTATTTGGAACTAAAAGAAAATAATATTACAATAGCAGATACAGAATCAGCAGCTATTATGTATATATGTAGAGCGAATGACGTTGAATGTATTGTTATAAAAAGGAATATCAGATTTTCCTAAAAATGAAGCAGAAACTAGTAACGAAGAATCTCATGAAGAACAATTGAATACATTTTTTAGAAAATATACCTAAAATAATGACAAAGATTTATGATCATTATTTAGTATATGCTTTAAGAACTAGTATAAATTATCAGGAATATGAATCAAAATCGACTACAATAAAAAATAATGATTTGTATGGGTATAACTAGGAAGTTAATAATAATTAAAAAGGAAGTGATTAAAATGGATATGTATCAAAAAGAGAAAAAATTAGACAAAGAAAAGAAAAAAATAATGATAGTCCAAAAAGTTTTCCATCAGTCGGAATTAACTGGTAAAGAACGACTTATATAAACTCTCTTTAAAACCCTTATTTTATAAGACTTTTAATTAAAATCCTTTTTACAATTTTTAATAAAAAATTAATAAAAATTAGGTAAGAACACTATTAAACCCTTGAAAATAAAAAGAAAAAAATAAAATCTCTTTTTTACATTTTAAACATATTTTTACTTGAAAAGTGTTAAAAAATAAATGTGCAGGAGTTATGAAAAACAATGGAAAGGATGTGAATTATGCTAGATAAAAATTTTAAAGATATTATTAGTAATATTAAAGAAGAAATTATAAATACGCAAATTAAAACTATGCAAGAAGTTAATAGTAATTTAATTATGTTGTATTTTAAATTAGGAAAAAATCGTTTCAGAAAACAAACAATATGGAAATAATTTTACGAAGCAAGTGTCAATAGAACTTAAATTAACTTTTCCTAATATGAAAGGCTTTTCTGAAAGAAATATAAGGTCAATGAGATTATTCTATGAAGAATATGCTGATGATGAAAAATGGCAACAGCTTGTTGCCAAATTACCTTGGGGACATAATTTATTACTAATTGAAAAAAAAAAGATTAAAGATAAGGACATTAGAAAAATATATGCCGAAAATACTATTAAAAATGGATGGAGTAGAAATGTACTTGCTATTCAAATTGAAACAGAATTTCATAAAAGAAAATAATAGGAAATAGTAACAATAATTTTAATGCAATGTTACCTCCAAAAGATAGTGATTTAGTGAATAATACCATAAAAAGATCCATATATTTTTTGATTTTATTACATTAAAAGAAGAATATAAGGAAAAAAGAATTGGAAACCGCTTTAATAAATAAAATAAGAAATGTATTGCTAGAATTAGAAAAGGCTTTAGTTTTGTCGGAAATCAATACAAAATTTCAGTTGATAATCAGGATTTTTATATTGATTTGCTATTTTTATCATTTGGAACTTAGATGTTATGTAGTTGTTGAATTAAAAACAAGCGAATTTAAACCAGAATATATAGGACAATTAGGATTTTATGTAACAGCAATTAATGAAACAATAAAAAAAGAATGTGATGCACCTACGATTGGTTTATTATTATGCAGAGAAAAGAATAGAATAATGGTAGATTGGGCTTTGGAATCTACAAATGTTTCTATATGTGTTTCAACTTATAAACTGAAAGAATATTTACCAAAAGAATTAATGGATAAATTACCAACAGAAGAAGAAATAAACTTATATTTAGATATAGATGAAACAAATGAATAGTAATATGATGAGGAGGTTGGTTATGAAAAGGAAAGTTATAATTATGATTTTTATTACGATTACAATAGTTTTATGTGGATTGTATTTACACTATGAAAACACAAAATTACAAGTAAGTAATTATAAAATAGTTAATAATAATATACCTGTTGATTTTAATAATTATAAAATAGTGCAAATATCAGATTTTCATAATAATCAATCTAATACTCTAACTAATGATTTAATAAAAGAAATAGAAAAACAAAAGCCTAATATTATTGTTTTAACAGGAGATTTTATTGATTCTAGTAAAACGAATGTAGAAGTTGCTATGAATTTTATTAAGAAAATAAATACTATTGCTCCAATTTACTATGTTTCTGGTAATCATGAAGCAAGTGTTAAGAGTTATACAAAAATTAAAGAACAATTAGCTGAAAATAAAGTTGTTATTTTAGAAAATAAAAAAGAAAGAATTAAAAATAAATGAATCGTCAATAAATTTAATAGGTATAGATGATCCAAGAATGGCTCACAGAAAGTTTTATATCAGATTCTGAAATAGTAAAAGTGGAATTAGATAATACAAAATATAATGGAGATAAATATAATATATTATTATCCCATAGACCAGAATTATTTGATACCTATGTCGAAAAGAAAATAGATTTAATATTAACTGGACACGCTCATGGTGGACAAATAAGAATTCCATTTATAGGTGGTATTATTGCACCAAATCAAGGCTTTTTCCCTAAATATACAAGTGGAGTAATTGAAAAAAATAAGACTACTATGGTAGTGAGCAGAGGAATTGGAAATAGTATTATACCACTTAGAATAAATAACAGACCAGAATTAGTAGTTATAACATTATACAATAAGTAAAAGACAAATTATAAAAAAGGAAGTGATAAATAATGAACATGTATCAAAAAAGAAAAATCAGAGCAGAAAAGAAAAAAATAACAATCAGGAAGAAAAGTTAACTAAAGTCGTTCTTAACTGGTATCCAGGTCATATGGCAAAAAACAAAGAGACAAATTGCTGAGGACCTAAAATTAATAGATATAGTGATAGAAATATTGGATGCACGAATACCAATAGCAAGTCAAAATCAGATATAAATAAGTTAATACAAAATAAAAAAAAGAATTATTGTATTGAATAAATCTGATTTAGCAGATTAAAAACCAAAACGAGAAGTGGATTAGGTATTTCAAGAATAAGGGGGATTTAGCGATCTTAGTAGATTCTAACTCTGGAAAAGGAATAAAGGAATGCATTAATGCAATAAGAAAAATGTTACGAAGCGGAAACATACGTACAAAAGGGAAGAATTGGAAAATCAATAAGAATTATGATTTTAGGAATACCAAATGTTGGAAAGTCATCATTTATAAATAGAATTTCTAAAAAAAGCATCTGCACAGGTTGGAAACAAGCCGGGTATAACAAGGCAGAAACAGTGGATAAAGGTAGATGATAATATAGAACTTATGGACACCCCAGGCGTATTATGGCCTAAATTTGAGAATGAACAAGTAGCACTAAATTTGGCGTATACAGGAACAATTAAAGATGACATATTACAAACAATAGAGATAGGTTTTCAATTGTTGAAGTTTCTAGTTAAAAATTATAGAAAGAATATAATTGAAAGATATAAATTAGACCCAGACCAGATACACATAAAATAATGGAACAAGATTTAGAAGAAAAATGAGTTGGTTTTAGCAATATTGATGAAATTGGCAAAAAAAGAGGAGCTCTAATATCTGGAGGATATGTTGATCAAGAAAAAACAGCTGGTATTATATTAGATGATTTTAGAAATGGAAAATTAGGAGAAATAACATTAGAACAAGTGCATAAAACATAGGATAGTGTAAAGTAATCTGTGAAAAAATGTAGGGGCGATTTTAATCGCCCACACTTCGAAGAAATTACTAGCTTAAGAAAGGAAAGACAAAAAATGGAATTAATAAATATAGAAAAAGAGGAAGAAAAAATAAATATGATGGCACCACTCACGTGGGCATATATAGGAGACGCTGTTTTTGAATTATATATTAGAACATATCTGATAAATAAAACAAATTTAAAGCCACATAAGTTACATGTAGAAGCAATAAAATATGTAAAAAGCTCCTGCACAAGCAAAAAGCACTACAAAAAATAGAGGAAATGCTTAACAGATAAAGAAAAAGAAATAGTGAAAAGAGGCAGAAATGCAGAAAATCATCACATAGCGAAAAACGCAACTGTGCAAGAATATATGTACTCAACAGCTTTTGAAGCCTTAATAGGATATTTGTATTTAACAAAACAAGAGAAAAGATTAAAAGAAAATACTAGAAATGGTAATTGATATAAATAAAAAACATACACAGCAATAAGTGTATGTTTTTTTGTTGTGGTGACCCCTACGGGAATCGAACCCATGATTCAGCCTTGAGAGGGCTGCGTCTTAACCGCTTGACCAAGGGGCCATTTAACTACTTACTAAGTGTAGCATATTTTACAGGGGGAAGTCAAGATGTTAAAGAAAAAAATATCTAGAAAAAATTTGAACGTTCGCTTGACAATAATAAGAAACGGATGTACAATACAAACAACAATTCTACAAAACAAAAATTTGCAAGGAGGGCATATGATAACAACATTACATATAAAAAAATATAGGAATAATAGATGATATAACAATAGATTTTAATGAAGGGTTGAATGTATTAACAGGAGAAACGGGAGCAGGTAAAACCTTAATAATAGATTCATTAGCAATTGTTGCTGGGGAAGATTCTCAAAGGAAATGATAAGAAAAGGGGAAAATTATTCGTTTGTTGAACTTAGTATGTATTGCCCAGAAGACGAAAAAGAGCAATTGATGGAAATATAATTATTACAAGAGAAATTTATTCAAATGGTAGAAACTCGTGTAAAATAAATGGAAGGCTTATAACAGTAAATGAATTAAAAGATATAATGAAAAAAAATAATAGATATACATGGGCAACAGGACAATCAACTTTTATTGGATCCGAAATATCATATAAATTATTTGGATTCCTTTATAGGAGATAAATTAAAAAAGCAAAAAAAGAATTTTATTTGGAGTTATATACCGAATACAAAAAAGAAACAAGAAGAATTACAAAAAAATTATGGAGATGAAAAAAAAAAAGAGAGAGAGAGACTAGATTTATTAAGGTATCAATTAAATGAAATAGCGCAAGCAAACTTGAAATCACGAGAAGACGAGGAATTAGAAGAAAAGAGAAATATAATAGTAAACTCTGAAAGATTACATATAAATTTAACCGAAATAGATGAAACTTTATCAAATCAAGTAATTGATGGATTAAGCAATTCTATAAAAAGCATTAGAAAAAAAATAGAGGAATATGGAGAGATATATAAAGAAAAAATTAATTGATCTTAAAAAACATATATTATGAAATACAGGAACATTCAAGGGATTTTGAAAATATGAAAACTCAAATATGCTTTGACGAGTGTGAAAGAGACGACATAGAAAAAAAGATTAGATATTATATATTCTCTTAAAAGAAAATATGGAAATAGCACAGAAGAAATATCAAAGTATAAAGAAAAATGTAGAGAAACAGATATATGAAATTGAAAATGCTGAAGAATATAACAAAATATTGAGAACAAGAATAAAAAGAATTGGGAAGAAGAAATGAGCAAATGTGCGGAATCAATGGAAAAAAATAAGAATAGAATATGCCAATGAACTATCTGAAAAAATAAATACTGAGTTAAAGGATTTAGAAATGCTTAATTCCATTTTTGAAATAAAAAATAGAAAGATTACAAGAATTCAATATTAATGGATTAAACAAAGTAGAGTTCTATATTTGTACTAATATAGGAGAAACAACAAAACCACTTGTAAAAAAGTAGCATCAGGTGGAGAAATGTCAAGATTAATGTTAGCTATTAAGTCTGTATTTGCTAAAACAGATGATGTTCCTGTTTTGGTATTTGATGAGATAGATACAGGAATAAGCGGAAAAGCGGCAAAAGCAGTAGGAGAGAAGCTAAAAAAATAATATCAAAAAGTACATCAAGTAATATGTATAACTCACTTGGCGCCAATTGCGGCAAGAGGAGACTATAATTATTATATAAGTAAAAATGTAAAAGAAGAAAAAACAGTAACAACAATAAAAAGCAGCTAAATGAGGAAGAAACTATAAATGAAATAGCAAGAATAGCAACAGGAGAGGTAACAGAAATCTCTAAACAGCATGCAATAGAATTACGAAAAGCTTCTTAATAGAAAATATAATTAATGTCCTTAAAACCTCATATAAAAATGAGGTTTTAAGACACTAAAAACAAACAAGAATAATGTCGTTTTATGACACACGATTTTTCTTGAATTTAAGTAAATAAACAGTTATAATTAAATTAACAATTATATTTATAGCAAAGTTTGAATTTATTAATGTCAAAAAACTTAAATCAAAAAAGTTAGATTTCTTAAATTTTTAGTCTGAAATCTCAAAAATCACAATTATCTTCAAAAAAATCTCAAAATATAATGAATTTTTCATATTTACACATATGTTTTTTTTGTCATATCAAAATTTTGTTCAAATTCTATATAAGAAATTTAATAATATTATTAAATTTGTCTTAAAGCTATATGTATAAAATCTGATGCTAAGGAGGAATGATAATAAATAAAACAAAATGCTAGTTAAACAAATACCTTCAAGATGAGTGCCCAAAATGGTACTCATTTTTATTGAAAAATAAACATAAATCCCACAAAACTGTTTACATGTTCTTACTTTTAGGGTATAATAATACATATTATTTTATGGCGAAATATTAGACATAAGCCTAGAAAGGGATGAAAAGTATGAATGAAGAAACAAACAACAATTTAGAACAAGAATTGGATTTAAACCAATTAATGATAATAAGGAGAGAAAAAATTAGAAAAAATTAAAACAAAATAATAAGAATCCTTTTGAGATAACAAAATTTGATATAACTCATACAAGTAAAGAAATAATAGATAATTATGAAGAATTAGAAGGGAAAGATGTAACAATAGCTGGAAGAATTATGGCTAAAAAGAATAATGGGAAAAGCATCATTCTGCCATATTCAAGATGGAGATGGAAAAATTCAAAGTTATGTAAGCATAAATGATCTGAGGAGAAGAGAGTTATAAACAATTTAAAGAAGATGATATAGGAGATATAATTGGAATTACAGGTTTTGTATTTAAAACAAGGACAGGTGAAATATCTATTCATGCAAAAAGAAGTAATACTTCTTTCAAAGTCTCTAAGACCACTTCCAGAAAAATTTCATGGACTAAAAGATACAGATTTACGTTATCGCCAGAGGTCTGTAGATTTAATTATGAACCCTGAAGTAAAAGAAACATTTAAAAAGAGATCATTAATAATTAAAGAAATCAGAAATATGTTAGATGAAAAAGGATTTATGGAAGTTGAAACACCTATATTACAAACTATACCAGGTGGAGCTTCTGCAAGGCCATTTATAACACATCATAATACTCTAGATATAGATATGTATTTAAGAATTGCAACAGAATTATATTTAAAAAGACTTATTGTTGGTGGATTTGATAAAGTTTATGAGATAGGAAGAAACTTTAGAAATGAAGGTATGGATATAAAGCATAATCCAGAGTTTACTTGTATAGAACTTTATGAGGCATATACAAATTTAGAAGGTATGATGAATATAACCGAAGAACTAATAAGAAGATGTGCTAACAAAGTATGCGGTACTGGAAAAAATATCATATCAAGGTGAAGAAATTGACCTAGAAAAACCATTTAGAAGAATTACTATGATTGATAGTATTAAAGAAGTTACAGGTGTTGATTTTAATAATGTAGAAACAGATGAAGAAGCACAGAAAATTGCAAAAGATTTAAACATGGAAATTGATCCAATAAAAAACAACCAGAGGTGACATAATAGTACAAGTATTTGAAGAAAAAAAAGTTGAAGAAACATTAAGACAACCAACATTTTTATATGAATATCCAATAGAAAATTCACCTCTAACCAAAAAGTGTAAAGATAATCCAAGAATGACACAAAGATTTGAATTGTTTATAGGAGGTAGAGAATATGCAAATGCATACTCAGAATTAAATGATCCTATTGACCAATATGAAAGATTTTTTGAAACAAGTACAAGCAAGAGAAGCAGGAGACGAAGAAGCAAATATGATGGACGATGACTTTGTGCAAGCATTAGAATATGGAATGCCACCAACAGGAGGCATGGGAATGGGAATTGACCGTTTGGTAATGTTACTTACAGATTCAGCATCAATAAGAGATGTACTATTATTCCCAACAATGAAACCATTAGCATAGAACATTTAAGAATTTTAATAAAACCTAATAAATTTTAAAAAGAGCTGAATACTGCTTAATAAGTACATTACAGCCATTATAGAAAAAATTAAAACATATTGTATCATAAAAAAGTGCAAAAACAAACAACTTCCAACTTTTTGCACTAAAAGTACAATAGTATTTTAATGACTTTTATGTTATAAATTTATTATAAATATAGTAATAATATGATGATAAAATTATTATAAAGGTGGTGAAAACAAAAACTATAAAAAAATTTTTTAATTTTAGGAGAAAAAAAAAGGATGGAAAATATTATGAAAAATGAATCAAATTTAAAATATACATATAAACATAGAAAAGTAGTTATGTACTTAGCAAATAAGTACATAAAAAGAAAATAAAGATGCAATTTTATGTAGGATGAAAAAATCATGATTTAGATAAAATGTTTATGTATTTGTTTTATGATAAAGAGGATGTGTCTCAAATACATAGAAGATTATCGTCACATCATAAAAATGAACTAGAAAAAAGACTATATAGATTATGTTGAAATGGTATTAGATTGGGAAAGTGCCAGATATACAAAACCAGATAAACCATTAAATGCTTATGATACATTATACAAATATTATCCTACAATGGAAGAAAAAATAATACCAATATTAGAAGAATTTGAAATTAACAAATCAAATTTACCAATGGAAGAGGATGTACTTGAATATGCTAATAGTATAAGTGAAGTATCAAATGAAGAAATAAAAAATGAGCTATTAAATTATATAAACAGTGAATGTATTTTAGTTTATATTAATAAGCATAAAATATTTGACAAGGAAAGTATGTAAAACTCAATATAAATTTTATGAAGCAAGTGATGTAGGTTTAAAATAGATATGTCACAAATACATTGAAAATAAAATATTGAAAAGAGAGCACAAAAATGATATTGTTTAAATGACCAAAAATAAACATATCGGCGGTGCTCTCTTATGGGTAATAATATCACAGATAGATTAAAATATAAAGAGTCAATAGTAAAATTTTCAAGAAAATATGGAGTGGCAAAAAAGCAGCATATAAATTTGGAGAATGTAAAAAGAACAATATATAGATGGAGAAAAAATTTTATCAATATACAGCAATAGATGAATATTCAAGATTAAGATATACATGGTTTACAAATGCATATGATACATATGCTTCAAGCGAATTTGCAAGAAGATTAGTAAAATATTTTCCATTTAAAATAAAGACAATACAAACAGATAATGGATTTGAATTTACAAATAGATTAAGCTGGCAAGCATTTTTGAAAGATAAAAAAAAATAATGTTTGAAAATACCTTAGAAGAATTAGGATTAGAATATAAAGTAATAAAGCCACATACACCAAAACAAAATGGAAGAGTAGAAAGAAGTCATAGAAAAAGATCAAGAAAGATTTTACTATAAAAGAGTATTTTATAATTTAGAAGATTTAAGAAATCAAGGAAAAAGAATGGAGAAAAGAATATAATAATTTTCCTATGAGACCACTAGGATGGTTGAGTCCCAGGGAATTCATAAAAAATATAAAAGTCAAGAAGAATCGTTATTTGCAATATAGGTGCTCAAAGATTAGATGATATAAATATTTATTGTTTAATAAAATTAAAAAACTGAATACTGCTTAATAAGTACATTACAGCCATTATAGAAAAAATTAAAACATATTGTATCATAAAAAGTGCAAAAAACAAACAACTTTCAATTTTTTTTTGCACTTTTTAGTGCAATTTTTTTATCAAAATTTGCACTAAATAAGTACAATAGTATTTTAATGAATTTTATGTTATAAATTTATTATAAATATAGTAATAATATGATGATAAAATTATTATAAAGGTGGTGAAAACAAAAACTATAAAAAAATTTTTTAATTTTAGGAGGAAAAAATGAATAAAAAATAATTCTTTCAGTATTAGCAATTTTAATTACCATATGCTTAATACTAACAGGTTGTGGTAAAAACAAAGAAGATGAAAACAAAGAAATAGCAAAATTAGTTGATGAATATGCTCCTTTTGAATTTACAATTAAATATCCAAAAGATGCAGGATATAAATTCGAAGCAGATTTAGAAAACACACCATATGTAGCAGGTAAACTTATAAACGAAGAAAAAAAAAAAATATCAAAATTTCATTTAATTTTTCAAAAACATATGAAAGTTCAATGAAAAAAAGAAAAAAGAGAATAAGTCTAGCCAAGAAAATTATGCGGAAACAAATTATACTAAATTAGGTGGATATGAGTATTATGATAAAATTCAACTATTATGGAGTAAGCTTATTAAACAAAAATGAAGAAGGTAGTTGCTTACAAGTTATAGTCAAAATAAGTAAAAACAAAAATAATGGAGCAAAATTAGATGTAACAGAATTTGCAAAAACAGAAGAATTAAAAAATATCTTAAGTTCTATGACATTAAATGATAAGATAGAAGGTAAAAAAGTTGATGGAATAATATCATCAAACCATAAATTAATAGTAAAAAACCTAGAAAATCCAGACGAAAGCAAGTATTATGTTAATCAATATCCAGATACAAATGGTGTAAAAAGCATATATGCCTTAAAAGAAGTAAATAAATACAAAGGAGAAGGAGCATCTTTCAGACTAACATATTATGGAAATGAAGGAAACTACAAAGATTTAGATACATGTCTTGCATACCAAGAAAAAACATTCAAAATGAAATTTGAAGATTATACATTATTTGGACAAAAAAAGTTAAAGTAGATGTATCAAGACACGCAATAGGAAGAGAAAGTTCATCACCAGAAAAATACAAAACTTGGATAGCAGGTTATTTTGAAAAAGATGGAAAAGTATATGATTTTCTATATATTCAGTATGTTGGGGTAGATGATAGTCTTGGAGAAAAATTAGTTAATAATGTATTAAATAATTTTACAATACAAGAATAATGAAATAATAGGAAGAGAGGGAATTAAATATGGGATTTATTAAAGCATTTACAGGAGCATTAGGAGGAACATTTGCGGATCAATGGAAGGATTTTATTGTACCAAGAAGTGATGTGCCAGCAACAGCAGCAATTTTTGGAGCTGAAAGAAGAGGAACAGATAGTGGAAGAGGATCAAATACAAAAGGATCAGAAAACATAATAACAAATGGAAGTAAAATAGTAGTACCTGAAGGAACAGCATTACTTACATTCCAAGACGGAGCAATAACAGGATGCGTAACAGAACCAGGTGGCTTTATATATTCATCAGATGATCAAAATTCACAATCATTTTTAGCAGGAGATGGATTCTTTTCATCAACCCTAAAAACATCTTGGGAGAGATTTAAATTTGGTGGAACACCAGGTGGAGAACAAACTGTTATATATGTAAATCTAAAAAGAAATACCAGGAAATAGATTTGGAACACAAGCTGAAATTTATTGGGATGATGCGTTTTTAGGAACACAGGTTGGAGCTATAACAAGAGGAACATATACAATGAAAATAGTAGATCCAATACTATTTGCAAAAAAACTTTGTTCCAATGGAATATTTAAGACCAGGTGCAGAAGTATTTGATTTTGCTGATATGGATAATCCAGCAGGTGAACAACTATTTAATGAAGTAGTAGGAAGCTTATCAGCAGCGTTTTCAAACTACACAAATGACCCAAGTAGAGGAAATCGTATATCAAAAATACAAGGAGATCAAATAGGATTTGCTCAAAGTTTATCACAAGCAGTAGAAGAAGGATATACTTGGAAATCTGGAAGAGGATTAGAAATAGTAAAAAGTTGCAATAACAGCAATTGAATATGATGAAGACACGAAGAAACTATTAAGCGATGTAAAAAGGCAGATGCTCGATCAGGAGCAAGAGGAAATTCATTTATGCAACAATCAGTTGCTCGTGGTTTCCAAGCAGCTGGAGAAAATGGTGGAGGAGCTGGAATGGCATTTATGGGAATGGGCATGAATGCTGCTGGAAATGTTATGGGAGGATTCCAACAACCAGTTTACCAACAACCTCAACAGCCTCAACAACAAACACAACAACAAGAAGATCCTTATGAAAAAATTAGCAAAATTAAAAAACTATTAGATGATGGAGTTATTTCTCAAGAAGAATTTGATGAAGCAAAGAAAAAACTTTTGGGGTTTTAATAAATGAATGAAAATGAAAATGTAGTTGAAAATCAAGAAGAAATATCTCAAGTACAAGAAAATAATGCAACTGTTATAAAAAACAGATGTAGATGCAAAAGACGGCAAAAACAAATGCCCTAAATGTGGAGCAACAGATATCTCTTTGAACCCCAAAAATGGAAAATTAAGATGTAATTTTTGTAGACACGAATTTGAACCAGAAAAACTAGATGCAATGGAAAAAGACATAAGCAAACTAGAAGGAGAAATAGTAGGGTCAGGTGCTACAAATATAATAGCAGATACAAATGATATGGTAACATTTAAATGTAGTAGCTGTGGTGCAGAGGTAGTAGTAGATACTGCCAAAGCAACACAAGCCAGGTGTCACTGGTGTAGAAATACATTATCTGTAAATCAACAAATACCAAATGGTGCAGTACCAGACACAGTATTGCCATTTAGCATTCCTAAAAAAAGAAGCAAAAGAGGCAATAGAAAAATTTGTTGGTAAAAGAAAATTCTTTGCACATCCAATGTTTAGAAAAGAATTTACAACAGATAACGTAATGGGAGTATATTTACCATATATGATAGTTGATGCAAATACACATGCAAATTTAAAAGGACAAGGAGAACATGGAAACAAGAAGATGGACAGAAAAAAAATGGGGATAGTTATGATACATACTATGATGCGGATTTATATGATGTAGAAAGAGATTTTGATTTAACAATAGAAGGATTAACTGTAGAATCAAGCAAAGATAAATTAGATACAGGATCTAAAGATAAAACAAACAATATAATCAATTCAATAATGCCATTTGATACAGAAAATTGCGTAAAATGGGATGCAAATTATATAAAAGGATACACATCAGAAAAAAGAGATACTAATGTAGAAGAATTAAAAGGTTTAGTCAAAGAGCAATCAAAAAGATGTAGCAAGATTTGCAGCTAATAAAACCTTGGAATTTTATGACCGTGGTGTCAGATGGGATTCTGAAAATTTAGAAGTAAAAGGACAACAATGGAAATCTGCATATTTACCAGTATGGCTTTACAGCTATCAACAAAAAAAAGAAGAAATAAGAGTTTACTTCATTATGTAGCTGTAAATGCAAGAACAAAGGAAACAATGCGGAAGTGTTCCAATACATATGCCAAAACTTGTATTGATTTCAGCACTTGTTGAAATATTAGGTATAATTGCAATGATATTCACAAAAACAGATGATAATAATTGGCCATGGCTATTTTTATTAAGTGGTATTATATATTTTTGGTTAATGCATTCAAGATATAGAAATAGTGGTGCAAGACATAGCCACGAAACAGAAACAAAAACAAATATGACAAATTTAAGAGAATATGATAAATTTGTTACAAAACGAAGAAGACTTGATAATTCTACAATGGAAGGTGCAAATAACACAAAAATTAAAGGAAATTCAAATAAACTAGATTTTAAAAAAGCTTCTTAAGAAATAAAATTAAAAAAAGCTGACATAAAAGCAAAAATTTATAAAATTTTAAAAGGAGGAATTTTATGGGATTATTTTCAAAAGAGGAGTGTTGTTCTGTAATAAAAAAGTAGGAATGCTATCAAGAAAAAAAAAATTAAGAGATAAGAAATATATATGTAGAGATTGTGAAAAAAATTGTAGTGCATTTATAGATATTTCAAAATTTGATTCAGAATATGCAAAAGCAACACTTTGAATACATGAAAAAAAAGCAAGATATTTTATACAAACAAGCTTTCGAACCATTAAGCAAAGAAGAAGAAAAACTTAGAACATTTTATCAATTTAGCGGTATAGTTTTTGCAGATAGTATAGCGATGTTTGAGGTGATTACTCCAAAAACAGAAAAAAGAAAAATTTTAAAGAGTTATTCAGATATGATCAAATAAAAGATTATGAAATCTATTCTAGTTTAAACAATCAAGAAGGTGGAAAAAAAATATTCAGAAGTTGGTGTTCAAATAAACTTATATTGTAAAAATGGAATAGACAGTGTCGGAATGACAGAACAAGAAAAAAGCAATGGCTCATCCATATGTGAAAACAATAAAAATTTGTTATGGAAAAAATGTTAACAGCGATTGATGTGTAAAAGAGCCAATAAACCATTTAGATGAAATTGATGTCTTTTTAAGAGAGCCACGAGTTAAATCATTTGCAAGAGGAATAAAAAGAATCATTTACAGGAACAGAAACAGAAAGAAGAAATATGAAACAAAGTGTAGATGCAATAAAAAGCACTTGGAGGACTTGCAAAGGCTAAGTTAAGTGGAGATGAGAGCAGTATGGAAGCAGCAAAGGCAAATATGAAAGATACAATTGTTAGCACAGTAAATTTAGCAAGTGGAAATCGACTTAAATATAAAGAAATAGCAGATTCCGTTGAAAAAAAGAGTTTGAATGAACAATAAAGGGGAAAGTATAATATGGCTAAAAAATAAATAAAAATTGTAATATATATAATAGTTGTTATTTTTTTCGGTTTTTCTAGTAGCAAAAGCCATAAAACAGGAAAGTGGAGCAAATCCAGAAGTATTAGATAAAGTAGTTATTTTGAATGAAGCAAAAGTACTTCCAGAAAACGAAGGTAAACTTGTTTTAGTTTCCGGAAAACTTAAAGCAAGTGAGAAGTATTTAAAGATAATACATTTGGATTAGAACTAGATACATTCAGGGTAAATAAAATAGTAGAGATGTATCAATATAAAGAAGGTAATGATGAAGTTGGTTTTGAATGGAAAGAAAAAGTTGAAAAAAAAGTCTATTATATCAGGTTCAGGGGGAATATATAGAAACCCAGAAAAATCAATGAGCAGTATAAATAAGTGTGATAAAGCATATTTAGGAGAATTTACTGTTTCAGAAAAAAATTAACACAAAGAATAAATAACAATGAAAAAGTAGAACTACCAGAAATAGAGGGATTTAAGAGAAAAGGTGAATACCTAACAAATTCAAAATGGGGGCCTAGTGTTGGAGATATAAGAATAAAAATGAGCTATGTAAATTTAGAAAAATTAGGAGACATATCAATACTTGCTAAACAAGTAGGAGATGGATTTGAAGAGTATAAATTAGATACAGGAGCTTATGCTTTTAATGTATATCAAACAAAAATTTCAAACAAAAGAAGAACTAGCAAAAGCACTAGAACAAGACAGTAAGAACATGGCTGGTGGAATGATATTCATAATTATAGTACTTATAATTATAGGAATAATCCTATTTAGAACTAACATAAAAAAATTTAATTGATAAAATTAAAAATAAAACAAGCAAATGAAAAGAGAATGGTTTTATGGAAAATAAAACAAAATATTTAGTAGCAATATTATTAATGCTAAAAAGGAAAAAATAGAAATGATTTTTTTTCAATAATAGTTCTATAATTTTATAGAGGCGTCAAAATGTCGCCTCTATATTTTCGAGTATCCCACTAAAAACCACGCTTTTAGGCTCTTATTGGGATTCAGGACGTCTCCCTCTTCCTGTCAAAATTATCCAATGAATAATTTTGACAGGATAAATGAGTTTGTGGTATTATATGAATTAGAAAAATAGTAATTTGTTGAAATGGAGGATTGATTATGAAAAAATTAAAAATATGAATATTATTAATTATATTAGGAAACTTATTATATTTAGCTTATATATTTTTTTTGTAAAGAGGTGTGAATATGAGCGATTCAAAAGAAAATGTTGATGTATTAAAAATGTATGGAGAAGACAGTACTACACAAAGAGATGAATTTTTAAAAAAAGCATAACTTAAATGAAAAGGGGCTTACTAGTAAACAAGCTGAAATTAATATTAAAAAATTTGGTCTTAACGAAACAAAAAAAAGGCTAAACCTAAGAAGTGGTATAATTATTTACTACAAAGTTTACTAACACCTTTTAACTGCATTTTAATTGGTATTTCAATTATCTTAATATATACAGATATATATTTAGCAATAGAACCAAGCTATGCCAATATAATAGTCATAGCAATTTTAGTTACTGCAAGTACTTTATTAGATTTTTTGAGTCATATAGATCTAATAAGGCAGCAGAAAAATTAAGGGAAATAGTTGAAACAACTACTACAGTTATTAGAGATAACAAAGAAGTAAATATACCAGTTAAAAAATGTAACCTTAGGAGACATTGTTTTATTGTCCGCTGGAAGTATTATACCAGCTGATTTAAGAATAATCGAATCAAAAGACTTATATGTAGGACAGGCTTCATTAACTGGAGAATCTGATAATATAAAGAAAAACCGTTGAATTAGAGAACAAGCAAGAAGAATTAGACAGTATATCAGATTTTGATAATATCTGTTTTATGGGTACAAATGTTGTATCTGGTTCAGCAAAAGGTGTTGTAATAAAAGTTGGAGATTCAACATATTTTGGAAAAATAGCAAATACTGTAACTTCTGGAAAAGAAAAAACAGCATTTCAAAAAGGAATTGAAAGTATAAGTAAATTATTAATTAGAATTATGATTTTTATGATTCCAATAGTATTTTTAATAAATGTGGAAAAACATGATATTATTCTAGCATTTACTTTTGCTGTTGCAATAGCAATTTGCATAACACCACTACTGTTACCTGTTATTTTATCTTCAAGTTTATCTAAAGGTGCTGTGAGAATGTCAAAAAAGAAGACTATTGTTAAGAAGTTAGATTCAATTCAGAACTTTGGAGCAATGAACATATTCTGCACAGATAAGACAGGAACATTAACAGAAGACAAGATTGTTCTAGAAAAATATTTAAATGTAAATGGAGAAGAAGACTTCAACATTTTAAAAATATGCCTTTTTAAATGCCTATTTGCAAACAGGACTAAAAAGCAATATAGACGAGGCAGTAGTTGCTAAAGCTAAAACTATTGGAATTGAGAATAGTGTAGAAGAATATAAAAAAAATAGATGAAATTCCTTTTGACTTTTCTCGTAGGTGTTTATCTGTAGCAGTAGAAATAGATAATAAAGATGAATTAATAACCAAAGGCGCTGTTGAAGAAATTCTAAATATTTGTACAACATTTGAATATAAAGGACAAACGGAAAAAAACTTACAAATAAAAAAAATAGAAAACATGAGAAAAATTTGTAAAGACTTAAAATGAGGAAGGTTTTAGAGTTGTTGCCATTTGTAAAAAAAATTATAACTAATAATAAAAAAAGATTTTAATAGCACTGATGAAAAAAAGAAATGACTTTATTAGGTTTTATTGGTTTTCTTGATCCACCAAAGGAAAGTGCAAAAAGAAGCAATAGAAGGTTTAAATAATGCAGGAATAAGAGTTATGGTTCTTACAGGTGATAATGTAGAAGTTACAAGATGCGTTTGTAATAAAGCAGGGATAAATTCAAAAGAAATCATAACTGGAAATAAAATAGATACATTATCAGATGTAGCACTATCAAGATTATTAAAAAGAAATAATATATTTGCGAAACTTTCTCAATACAAAAAGCAAGGATTGTTAGAGTTTTAAAACAAAATGGAAATGTTGTTGGATATATGGGAGATGGAATAAACGATAGTCCAGCGTTAACAAATTCCGATGTTGGAATTTCTGTTGATACTGCAGTTGATATAGCAAAAAAAGAAACTGCAGATATTATATTACTTGAAAAAGACCTTAATGTACTATTAGATGGTGTAATGGAACGGAAGAAAAACATATGTAAATTTAATGAAATATATAAAAATGGCAACAAGCTTCAACTTTGGGGAAGTAGTTTCAGTAATTATTGCAAGCATTGTACTACCATTTTTACCTGAAACACCAATTCAACTATTAGTAGAAGGATTATTATATGACTTTGGTCAAATGACAATTCCGTTTGACAATGTAGATAAAGAATTGATTAGAAAGCCAAAAAATTAAATATAAAAAGCTTAAAAAGGTTTATGTTTTTTATGGGTCCTGTAAGTTCACTATTTGATATAGTTGTATTTTTACTATTATGGTTTGTTTTTCACAGTTAGAGATGTTACGCACTTTCAAACAATATGGTTCACTTACAGTATAGTATCAAATCTAATAGGAATGCACATTATAAGAACGGCAAAAAACACCATTTATACAAAGTAATGCACATAAAGCAGTTTATATATCTTCAATTTTGTTAATTATAATAGGTATTTTAGTACCATTTACACCACTGGGAATTGCAATAGGCTTAGCACCAATTGCTTTAAAATATATTTTCATGATATTTGGAGTCACATTCTTATATTGCATTGTAGCAAGTTATGCAAAAGAAAATTTATATAAAGAAATATAAGGAATGGATATAGAAATAATTGAAGATAAAAATTAAATTTAATTAACTAAAAAATAAAAAAAGAAAATGAATAATAATTTGGGGAGAAAAGTATGTTGAAATGGATTAAAAGAAAATAAAATTATTTTAATAACGATGCTAATATTTGAAACTGTGGCAGTATCGTTATTTGTCTCAACAAAAAACTTATTTTATTTGTTGAATTTCAATTATATAGGAATTTGTATATCACTTGGAATGTACTTAATGTCGCATAAGGTTAAATATGCAAGAAACTTTGTTCAATGTGCTGTTGGATTATATATGCTTGCGTATTTAGGAATTATATGTAGAGAAAATATGCAAATTGAAGGCTTTTTGGTACTACTTGTTTTTAGGCGTATTTGAAGCTGCAACAATACATTATTTTGTAGCTAAAATAGCAGGACCATTATTCTTTGGCAGAGGTTGGTGTGGATATGCCTGTTGGACAGGAATGGTATTAGATTTGCTACCATATAAAATCCCTAAAAATAGTAGAAAAAAAAAATTTAGGAGGGATTAGATATATAATGTTTTTTGCTATCATTAACATTTGTGGCATCTCTATTTATATTTAAGGTAGATAACTTAGAAAATATAATGTTTTGGGCTTTTATAATTGGAAATATAGTGTATTATGCTTTAGGAATATCACTTGCTTTTATATTTAAAGATAATAGAGCTTTTTGCAAATATATATGTCCTATAACTGTTTTTCTAAAACCTGCAAGTTATTACTCATATTTGAGAGTTAAATGTGATCATAGTAAATGTATTAATTGCAAAAAAATGTATAAAAAATTGTCCAATGAATGTGGATATGTTAGATGACTCAAGAAAAAAGAAAAAATGGGACTGAATGCATACTTTGCTGTAACTGCATTAAAGAATGCCCTAAAAATGCACTTAATTTAAAGTAATTATACGGGAGAAATAATTTAAGATAGGAGGTGAATTAAATGAATCAATTAAAAATAGGAACATTTTTAATAGTTGCTTATATGGCTAAAAAAAAGATAGAGAAGAAGATAAGAAATAAATTATAGATGAAGGGATATTGTATAATATGAATAAAAAATTATTAATTATTACTTTGATTTTTTTTTCCTAATAATTATTGTTTTAGCATTTATTACAAATTATGTAGATACTGGTAGAGTGACAACAGGACATGAGCCAAAGTGTTGCATAAAAATAGTTAGCTATGATGGTAGTAAAGTAACCTATTGGGGATTAGGCTATAAAGTAATTCGCTATGTTGGCTTATCTCCAAATGAACCTTATGAAAATAATATTGGTGTTAAAATGGGCAGTTGGTTTATGAAATATGAATTGCCAGAGCCTGATAGTACTTTAAATAAAGATCATTCTTTTTTTTGGAAAAGTAATTGAATCTACAAATACTTATATTATAGTAGAACCAAATGAAGGTGAAGGAGAAAGAAAAAATAGCTGATAAAATATCTATTTCATTAGAAAAAAAATAATGATGCACTTTATGAAATAGGGACAAATGTAAAAATAACTTATCATGATAATATTATGGAAAGTTATCCGGCACAGATTAAAGCAACAAAAGTAGAGATAAAATCTGCTGATAATTTTGAAATACTTTTTTTAAAGAAAGACAGAAAACAGATAGTTACAATAAGAAGTATGCAATATTAGATAAAACTGAATCTGATAAGTATGATTACAATATATATGCCTACAATGGTAGTGTAAACATAAGAATTGATAATAAAGAATATTCACTAACACAAGTATTAACAGAAAACAAAATAACGATGAATGAAATTATCGAAAAAAAGCTAATCAAGATGAAAGAAATGGAAAAATAAAAGTAGAAATGTATAAAGATGGTGGAAGTATTTTATACAAATACGATAATTATGCAATAATTAAATGCCATACATTAGAAGGAAATAGAGATGTATATATTGGTAGCAAAGATATGAGCATAAATGATTTAAAAATATAACATTTTTTATGTTTGCTTAACAATTACAATATTGCTTCAATAATAAAAAGTCTAAAATAAAAAATTGCAATATAGTAGTAATAGTAGGTCTGGAGGAAACAATGAATTTGGAATTTATAAAGAAAAAACAATAATGGCTTTTGCGGTATCTATATTTTTTTAGGTTATATTATAATTAAAACAAAGGATTTATTAACAAGAATAGTAGTTATACCTTTTTTTTGATATTTGGAATTAGTTTATTTATAAAAAATATTTGTTTAATATTTAACAAAAATAAAATTGCTAAAATATTTAGTAAAATAAATGTAATATCATTCTTTATATATTATTTTGGATTCCTTATTTATTGGGATTATGTGGCTATAACAAACAAAGATTATATATTAGTAGCATTTTCTTTATTAGCTTGGGCTGGAGGAATATTTGCATTATATAGAAGATATTTAAGACTAAGAAATACAGATAAAATTGTAAGATAAATTATATTTTTTTTAGGAGGCAATAGAATGAAAAACAATAAACGGAGAATATTTCAAGTAATTCAACTTATCTTATTTTTAGGCATGAGTGTATTTTTATTTTTTAGAAAATTCGATGGAAGTGGAGCAGAAAATACAGCAGAGATAAAATTAATAAGTTTGGCTATATGGCTGGGATTTTATCTATTCATTTTAGCTATTGAATTTGTAGTACGATTTTTGACAAGGATAGGTAAAAAATAATTGCAAATTACACAATTTAGTAATTAGTTGGAAAAATAGTAATTTGAAGGGGAGGAATAAAAATGAATGAAATAAAAAATTAAATCAATTTTATAAACATTTTAAAGGAGACTTATATCTAGTTGAAGATATAGCAATAAATAGTGAAACGAGGGAAAAATATGTGGTATATAGAGCACTATATGGAGATACAGGATTATATATAAGACCTTATGATATGTTCGCTTCTGAAGTTGACCACGAAAAATATCCAAATGTAAAACAAAAATACAGATTTGAATTACAAAATATTAAGAGCGTGAAAGAAAAATAGATAACAAGATTAGTAATTAGTTAAAAAATAGTAAGTTATCGAGGAGATGTATTATGAAATATAGTGCATTATTAAGAGGAATAAATATTAGTGGCAAAAATAAAATTTCAATGAGTGAATTAAAAACAGAGTTAGAAAATGACAAATATCAAAATGTTACTACGTATCTTAATAGTGGAAATGTTATTTTTGAAAGTAGTATTGATAATAAAGAAACAATAAGGAAAGATATGAACAAGATTATATATGATAAATTCAATCTTGAAATACCTGTTTTTATTATAACTACAAGTGAACTTGAAAATATATTAAATCATTGCCCTAATTGGTGGGGAACTGATAATAAAGAAGTATATGACAATCTAATTTTTATAATTCCACCTACAAAATATAATGAAGTATATAATACTATTGGAGAGCCAAGCAAAGATATTGAAAAGATTGAAGAATATAATAATTCTATATTTTGGTCATTTGATTTAAGCAAGTATAGAAAAAGCAAATTGGTGGATTAAAACTGCAAGTACAGATATTAAAGATAAAATTACAATTAGAACAGCAAATACAATGAGAAAAGTGCTAGAATTAAGTAAGCAATAAATTACAATGAATAAGTTAGAACAATTAAATGCAAAATATAAATTCATAAAAAATTCACAAAAATTAGCAATCTACACTTGACATTGCTAAAATTAGTGATACAATATAAATGTAATGAGAATTACATATATGTGCATACCCTTGAAACAGAGTATCGACACATAAAAAATATTATATTTTGTAAAAGGAGTGGTTTTTATGATGATGATACCAAGAAAAAAGGAACGAATTTGATTTGTTCAGAGATTTCTTTGAAGGAGATGATTTTTTTCCAATTAGAAGAGAAAGTGCAATAATGAAAACAGACATAAAAGAGAAAAAAAAGATAAATACATTATTGAAATGGATCTTCCTGGATATGAAAAAAAAAAAACATTAAACTATCATTGAAAGATGGATATTTGGAAGTAACAGCTGAGGTTAATAAAGAAGATGAAAATGAAGAAAAGGACAAATTTGTTCATAAGGAAAGATATTACGGACATTGTTCAAGAAGTTTTTATGTAGGAGAACAAATTAAAGAAGAAGATGTAAATGCAGAATTTAAAAACGGTATACTAAAAATTTGTATTCCTAAAAAAAGAAGAAAGAAAAAGAACTTCCAGAAGCAAAACATATTGAAATTAAATAATATTGTTTATAAGGAAATGGTTTTATATAGAATCATTTCCTTATTTTATATATAAATTACAATTTATATAATAGTTCTATAATTTTATAGAGGCGTCAAAATGTCGCCTCTATATTTTTTTTGAGTATCTTGCTAAAAAGCCACGCTTTTAGGCTCTTATTGGGATTCGGGACGTCTCCCTCCTCCTGCAAACTTTAAAAAAGTTTTACTCTATTTCTATATTGTAATTTAAAATAAAAAAAGAGATAACAATTCTCTTTTTAGCATAACATTTATTAATAATGTTATGAAGGAGTTAGGTTGTTTGAAAAATAATTACAATTTTTACGTTGTTAAACTTCACTTCGAAAATCCTCAATGTGCAATAGCACACCTGCGTTTTTTTTTGTTTGTTTGCCTAATAAAAATTTAATTTTTTTTCCAAACGTGTAGATTTAACTTCGGAAAGGTAAAATAAATTATGAAACTTACAATAACAGAAATACAAGGCACGAAATATGTTCAAATTTATTTGACAGAAGATGAACTCCAGAAAAAAAGAAACAAAAGATTTAATTAAAAAGTATAAACAAGAAAAATATAGTATGGCTATTTTCGTAACTGGAAAAAGAGAATTATCCCGAGATTCTTGGAAAAATAATTACGAAACAAGTGGAATTAAATAGAAATGTATGCTAACATGAAAACAAGCAATATCAGGCGAGATTTGGAGGATAAAATGACAGTTGTACGGATATTGTAGATTGTCTAGAGATGAAGATAAAGAAAACTATGCAAGTATTGAAGAACAAAAAAGAATTATTCAAGACTATGTAACTTCTCGTAATTGGACTATTTCAGACTTCTACATAGATGACAATGTTTCGGGATATACCTTTAACAGACCTGCATTTTCAAAAATGATTGAAAAAAGTAAAAGGAGGAAAAATTGATGTAGTCATAGCAAAGGATTTATCGAGAATTGAAGACATAACGGACGAGTATTAGTTTTAATAGATGAGTTTAAGAATATTCAAAAGAATTTAATATTAGTTTCTGAAAAATGGGTGGAACTTATGATGTTTTAAATGATAGAGATGATACTATTGGAATAACAACATGGTTTAATGAAAGATATGTTAAAGATTGTTCAAGAAAAACTAGAGATCACATGTATTCTAAACAAAAAACAGGAAGATTAATTATGGGAAATTATTATGGATATATAAAAGATCCAGAGGATATAACAAAGCTATATGTTGATGAAGAACTACGACCTGTTATAGAATTGATATATAAGCTATATACCGAAGAAGGAATTGGAAGAAAGAAAATTTTTGCGATATTCTAAATAGTAAATATAATTATCCAACTCCATCGGCTTACTATCAAATGAAACACCTAGAAAGAGGAAGAATATATAAACATCCAGTTCAAAAAATTATGGTCCACATATATGGTAAGAAATATTTTAGAAAATGATGTATATTGTGGCACACTTAGAACTCATAAGAAAAAAAAGACTGTATCCATAAGAGGCAAAGCAATACAGCTTCCAGAGGAAAAGAACATTTTGTATTTGAAAATCATCATGAAGCAATTATATCTAAAAGAAACATTTAACTTAGCTCAAGAAATAAGAAAAAGAAAACTAAATACAAAAAGTACATCAAGTACGAGAAAAAGAAATTATTACTTTTCAGGACTTTGCAGATGTGGTGATTGTGGTTTTGGAGTAAGTGGCATAACTATAACTAGAAAACAATCTCAAAAGGGCTATGAATGTTCACAATATAGAACTTATGGTAAAAAGCTAGATGTAAATGCCATGAAATTAAAGAAACGGATATAATTATACATTTCAAAGAATTTTTAAAATTCACTAAAAATAAATACATAGATGAAATAAATAAAATACAGCTTCAAATAAAAACTAATGCTAAAACAAATAATAAAGAAAAAAAAAATCAAATTTGAAATTGAAAACTTAAAAGTTGAATACAAAGTTTTGATTAGTCAAAAAATTAAAGATTTAACTAATACCACAAATGAGTATCAACGAGAAATGATTGAAGATACATATAAAGAATTGGAAAAAAACAAAAACTAATCGTATAGAACAATTACAAAAAACTATTAGAACAACAGCAAAAAAGATTTAGACACAGAAAAAATAAAAAAGATTAAAAACAGCAATAGAATATTTTGATGATATTCTAAAATCTAACGAACCCAATAGATATATTTTAGAGTGTTTAATTGATAAAATATGGATTTATCACGATAAAAATGTGAAATTCGAACTAAAACCAGACATTAAAAAGTTAATATAAATAGCATTTTTTCAAAATAATGTGTAATATAATACCTAAAAGTCATTTATAAAAGTGACTAAATATATGAAAAGTCATTTGAAAATGTGCACATTTCCTATAAAAGTCGTTTGATTTTTGTGAAATATAGTGTTATAATATAATTAGATTATACATTAGGAGAGTGAGTATATGTATAGAGAAAGAATGGAAACGTTAAAAAGAATGGAAGGTATCTAAAAATAGAAAACCCTTTAATAATTAGAGGTGCAAGACAAGTTGGAAAAAACTTGGCTCATGAAAGAATTTGGAAAATTATATTATGAAAAATGTGCTTACATAAATTTTGATAATAATTCAAGAATGGATATATTATTTAATGAAGAGTTTGATTTGGATAGAATAATACAAGGATTAAAGATTGAATCAGGAATAAATATTGAGCCTGAAAATACTCTAATAATCTTTGATGAAATTCAAGAAACTCCCAAAGCATTAAAAAACACTAAAATATTTTTTATGAAAATGCAAATGAATACCATATTGTTGCAGCTGGTTCTCTTTTTGGGAGTGGCTATGCATCAAGGAACTTCATTCCCCGTTGGTAAAGTAAATTTTATGGACTTAATGCCTTTAAGCTTTTTTGAGTTTTTAGATGCATTGGGGCAAGAACATTTATTAAATTTATTAAAAAACAATGAATTTGATATGATTAGTGTATTTAATAATAAATATAAAGATTATTTAAAAACTTTATTATTATATTGGTGGAATGCCAGAAGTGGTTAATTCGTATATAGAAGAAAAAAATTTAGAAGAAGTTCGTAACATACAAAAACACTATTAAAAGATTATGAACAAGATTTTTTTCTAAACATGCACCAAACAATGTTGTTCCAAGAATTAGGCAACTATGGAATAATATTCCTACACAACTTGCAAAAGAAAATATAAAAAAATTCATATATGGTTTAGTAAAAAGAAGGTGCTAGAGCAAGAGAATATGAAATTGCATTATCATGGCTTATAGATTGTGGACTTGTTTATCAAGTTAACAGGGTAAATAACTGCAAAGTTCCATTATCTGCATATCAAGATTTCAATGCATTTAAGTTATATTTATTGGATGTGGGATTATTAGAGCAATGGCAGATTTAGATTCTAAAACAATTTTAGAAGGCAATGATATTTTTGAAGAATTTAAAGGAAGCTTAACAGAGCAATATGTTTTATGTCAACTAAAAAGAATGTACAGAATTAAATGTGTTTTATTGGTCATCCGAAAAAGGAATTGCAGAAATTGATTTTATAGTGCAAATTGGTAAAAACAATGTACCAATAGAAGTGAAATCAAATGAAAATTTACAAGCCAAAAAGCTTAAAATCATTTGTAGAAAAATATAATACAAAAATTAATATTAGAACTTCAATGGCTAATTTTAGAGTAGAAGAATGGCTAACTAATATACCATTATATAGTATAGGAAATATAGAAAGAATAATTAAATAACTATCCCCAAATTGAAGGCTTTTTACCCCCGTATGTACTACAGAGATAATTGCTTTTTCAAAAAAGCAAATCCATATTTTGAACAATTAAATGCGTGCTTGCTAGGATTAAGCGTAGATAGTAATGCATCACATTTAGCTTGGGTATATGACATTTATTGCAAAACTGGAATTAGAGTTCCTTTTCCAATTATAGCAGATACAAATGGAGAAATTGCAAGAAAATATGGTATGATAGCTAATGATATAAGTAATACAGAAACAGTAAGAAATGTTTTTATAATAGATGATAAAGGAGTAGTAAGACTTATTTTAATATATCCAATGAATGTTGGAAGATGTATCCCAGAAATCTTAAGAGCGTTAACGGCATTACAAGTGGCAGATAGTAATAAGCTTTCAACGCCGGCTAACTGGGTACCTTGTCAGCCAGGAATAATATCTCCACCACAAACATTTGAAGCATTGGAAAAGAGAAAAAGAGAAATTGAGAAAAATCAAAATGGAATGACTTGGTATCTTAGTTTTCAAAATGTAAAAGATTGTGAAAAAAATAGGTCAAACAAGTTGTGAGGGAAATAAATTAGAATAGGTATTTTTTTCTTTTTTTTTTAGGGGCAATTGTGCTCCTTTTTTTTAATTGAATTATTATTTTCTAAAAAATATATACAAAGAATATAGTGAATGATATAATGTAACAAATAGTAACTAATATAATTACCCAAATTAAAAAGTACTAAACTAATAAGAAAAGTTATGTTAAAATGTGTAATGAAAAATGATGGGATTGGCAAATACAACAGATGTGATAATGTCAATTGCAATTTTAATTGCAACAATAATTGCTATTGCTAATATTGCTATAAAAATATATTCAAATGCAATATTAAATTATGGTACAAAGATGGGCATCAAAGATATTATAAAAATGTATAAGGACAAACAAAATTAATACTATTATTATATAATTACATAGAAGCATTTATAGAAAACAAAAAGAATAATAAGAGGTGAAAAAATTGAAAGATAATTGGAAAGAATATATCAAGAAAAAATTTAAAATGGGTTGTATTATTTATCTGTTTAGTTGGATTTTTAGCATTAACAGAAGATGTTTTTAATAAAGAAATAATGCAAGGGGATATTATAGGATATAAAATTATATCAACATTTTTAATATCTGATTTCGTAACTCCAATTGCAAAATTCATAACTAATTTTGGAGGAGCAATTTTTTTTTTTATCAATAGCAACAATTGCATTACTTTTTATTAATAAAAAATAAAAAAAAATAGGATTGTCTATTTTTTCTAATATAGTTATTATTACAATATTAAATCAATTGCTAAAAAGAATATTGCGAAGACCAAGACCAACTGAATTTAGAATAGTTGAAGAAACAGGATATAGTTTTCCATCAGGACACTCAATGGTAAGTAGGGCTTTTTTATGGATATTTAATATATTTAATTTATAGATATATAAAAATAAAAATATATAAAATGGTCATTGATTGTATTATTAAGCATATTAATCTGTTTAATAGGCATAAGTAGAATTTATCTTGGAGTACATTACACAAGTGCTGTTTTAGGTGGATTCCTATTATCAATATCATATTTAGTTGTATATATAAGTTTAATAAAAAAAAATTATCAGAAGAATAATAGGACACTAAAAAAAACTATTGACCAGTAGAGACTATCATAATATACAATAATGGGAAAATATAAAAAGAGGTAATTTATAATGATAAAACAAACGGCAAGTAGAGATAATTTAGGAAAACTTGCACCCAAATTTGCAAAATTAAATGATGATGTATTATTTGGTGAAGTATAGCCAAGAGAAGACAAACTATCATTGAGAGATAAAAAACAGTAATAATTAAAAAAGAGCAAAAAAAATATAAAAAACTAAAATAAATGGATTAAAGGAAAGCGTATGAAAACAAAGATTATAAAATTAAATAATAAAGTGGATACAAAAAAAATTTGAGAGAAAGATTTGGATTTATAAAAGCATAATATATAAAAGAACAAAATTTATATTAGAAAACAATGTAAAAAATATAAACTATAGTAGTGTAATAGAAGCACTAAATATAAAAAACAGAATTAAAAGGATTAACTATATATATGACAAAGCGTGCTCGGAGATTGACGAATATAACAAAATCAAGCATATAGACTGTGAATTTAAAAATGGTAAGTGCATGAATCAACACAATACAAAAAAGAATTAATGGTTGCTGTAGATTGTGCAGGCTTCAAAGTTCACATGGGTGTACATCTCAAAATATAACTTGTAAATTATTTTTTTTTTTGCGATCAATTGGAGAAAAATATAAAACAATTAAGTTTAATGACATAAAAATACTAAAATGTCTATCACTAACTAATAGAATAATTGTAAAAAAGACAACTACTTCGAAACAAAAGAAAATTTTTTAAGAACGCTGTATTTAAATAGTATAATTGTTTTTTTTTTCAATAAAGGTTGTTATTAATATTATAGAAAAAACGGAGTATATCTACATAAAATACGTAAAAATATAACAAAAAGAAAATGGAGGTTAATATGAGAAATATAAAAATTAATTTAAAAAATACAAATGTAACTGACAAGGAAATTGTAAAATATGCAGAAGAAGTAAAAAAGAATACATGAAGATCTACATAAAAAGAGCCGGAAATAAAAAGGATTTTGTTGGATGGTTAGAACTTCCAAATAATTATGATGATCAAAAAAGAATTTGATAAAATAAAAAAAAGCAGCGGAAAAAATAAAAAAAAGATTCAGAGATATTGATTGTAATAGGAATAGGTGGCTCTTATTTGGGGGCAAGAGCGGTTATAGAGGCGTTAAACAACACTTTTTATAATTTACAATCAGATAGAAAAAAACACCATTAATATTATATGTTGGAAACAATTTAAGTACAAATTATATAAATGATTTAATAGAGATTATAGGAAATAAAGATTTTTCTATAAATGTAATATCAAAATCTGGAACAACAACAGAACCTGCTATCGCATTTAGAATTTTTAGGGAAATGATAGAAAATAAATATGGAATAAAGGAAGCAAGAAAAAAAAGAATATATGTTACTACAGATAGCAAAAAAAAGGTGCTCTTAAAACATTAGCAAAAAAGAAGAAAAATATACTACATTTGTAATACCAGATAATATAGGTGGAAGATATTCAGTTCTTACAGCGGTAGGGCTACTGCCAATAGCTACAGGCGGGAATAGACATAGATAAGCTTATTAAAGGAGCTCAAAATGCGCAGGAGCAGTATTCAGACAAAAAAATGTTAAATATAATGAGTGTTACAAATATGCTGTAGTTAGAAATATATTATATAAAAAATAAAAAAGACATAGAAATACTTGTTACATATGAACCAAAGTTACACTATTTAATAGAATGGTGGAAGCAATTATTTGGGGAAAGCGAAGGAAAAGACAAAAAAGGAATATACCCTTCAGGAGTAGAGTTTACTACTGATTTACATTCATTAGGACAATATATACAAGATGGAAGAAGAAACTTATTTGAAACAGTAATAAACATAGAAAAATTAACTCAGAAATAAAGATAAATATGGATGAAGATAATTTAGATGGATTGAATTATCTGTCTGGAAAAACATTGATTTCGTCAATAAAAAAGGCTATGGAGGGTACTATAGCAGCACATGTGGAGGGAGATGTACCAAATATATTAATAAATATGGAAGGAACTAAATGAAGAAACCATGGGTTACTTAATATATTTCTTTGAATTAGCATGTGCTATGTCAGGAAATTTATTAGTTGTAGATCCATTCAATCAACCAGGAGTAGAAAAATATAAAACTAATATGTTTAAATTACTAAAAAACCGGGATATGAAGAAAATTAGGAAAACACTTGCATTTGTTAAAAAATATAAAGTATAATAATTATATATTTAATATTAAAAACATAAATGAGACAAAGTAAAATAAAGGTTATTTAAAGAGAGGATTAGTTGAAAGCTGAAAGCTAATCTAAAAAACATATTTGAAAAACTACCTCATTGTTCCTAGCAAAAAACTAGGCGTGTGCTTGCGTTAAAAGTTAATTAAGTAAAAAACAAGGATGGAACCGTGTTAATAAAAAGCACTCCTGGGCGTAGTTAAATGCCTAGGAGTTTTTTGATATGCTAATTTATAGGCATAAAAAAAGGAGGAAAAATAAAATGATAAAAATTGAATTGAAAAGATGGAGCTATTATTGAAGTAGAAAAAGGTAGTTCAATAATAGATGTGGCAAAAAAAAAATTAGTGAAGGCTTAGCAAGAGTAACATTAGCAGGATTAGTAAATGGAGAAGTACAGGATTTAAGACATAAATTGACTGAAGATTGCAAACTTGAAATATTAACATTTGATAGTCTAGAGGGAAAAAAAAGCATATTGGCATACAACATCCCACATAATGGCACAAGCAATAAAAAGACTATATCCAGAAATAAAACTTGCAATAGGACCATCAATAGATAATGGATTTTATTATGACTTCGATACAGAAAAACCATTTTCAGAAGAAGATTTAATCAAAATTGAAGATGAAATGAAAAAAAATAATAAAAGAAGATTTACCACTAGAAAGATTTGAACTCCCAAGAAAAGAAGCAATAAAATTTATGGAGGAAAAAAAGGAGAGCCATATAAGGTAGAACTAATCAACGATTTGCCAGAAGATGCAATAATATCATTCTACAAACAAGGCGAATTTACAGATCTTTGTGCAGGTCCTCATGTTGCGAAAACAGGTAATATTAAAGCTGTAAAACTGTTAACATCTTCAGGAGCATATTGGAGAGGAAACGAAAAAAATAAAATGCTACAAAGGATTTATGGTATTTCATATCCAAAAGCTAGCCAATTAGAAGAATACTTGAATATGTTAGAAGAAGCAAAAAAAGAGAGATCATAAAAAAAATTGGGTAAAGAGTTAGAATTATTTATGATTACAGGAGAAGGACCAGGATTTCCATTCTTTTTACCAAAAGGAATGGTGCTTAGAAATGTATTAGAAGATTATTGGAGAAAAAAATTCATACTTTAAATGGATATCAAGAAGTTAAAACACCGGTAATGTTAAATGAAGAATTATGGCATCGTTCAGGACACTGGGATCATTATAAAGATAATATGTATACAACAAAAAAATAGATGAACAAGACTTTGCTTTAAAACCAATGAACTGCCCAGGGAGGTATGTTAGTATATAAAAAAAATGCATTCATACAAGGACTTACCTATAAGGATGGGAGAATTGGGACTTGTACATAGACATGAAAAATCTGGCCAATTAAACGGGCTATTTAGGGTAAGATGTTTTACTCAAGACGATGCTCATATATTCTGTTTACCAGAACAAATTGAATCAGAAATAATTGACTTAATGCACTTAATAAACCAAGTATATAGCTTGTTTGGATTTACATATACAGTAGAGCTATCTACAAGACCAGAAGACTCTATGGGAAGCGATGAAGATTGGACAACAGCAGAAAATGCTTTGAGAAAGGCATTAGAGCATGAGAACATGGAATATGTTATAAATGAAGGCGATGGAGCATTTTACGGACCAAAAATTGATTTTCATATAAAAGATAGCTTGGGCAGAGATTGGCAATGTGGAACTATACAGCTAGATTTTCAGATGCCGGAAAGATTTGACTTGAATTATATAGGACAAGATGGAGAGAAGCATAGACCTGTTATGTTACATAGAGTTGTATTTGGTAGTATAGAAAGATTTATAGGAGTCTTAATAGAACATTATGCAGGTGCATTCCCAACATGGCTTGCACCAGTACAAGTAAAAAAATACTTACTATTTCTGATAAACAAAAAAGAATATGCAGATGAATTGGTAAAACAGTTTATGAAGGAGGGAATAAGAGCTGAATTAGATGACAGAGAAGAAAAGATAGGATACAAAATAAGAGAAGCACAACTTCAAAAAATTCCATATATGCTAATAATTGGAGAAAAAAGAGGTAGAAGCAAAATGCAGTAGGAGTACGTGCAAGAAAAGAAGGCGATATAGGACAAATGCCTGTAAAAAGAATTTATTTCTAAGATTAAAGAGGAAATAGAAGAAAAAAAGAAATAAGTTAAATGCAATTCTATAAAATAAATATGATTATTAAATTTAATGTAAGATTAAGTGGAGGTAAAAATGCCAGAGATTACTAATGACGAAAAGGAAATAATAGAACAGAAACTAGAATATATTGGTTTAGATTTAGAAAATGTACCAGAGTTTTTAAAAAGTTTTAAACCACTTAATTATAGACCGCTAGAGTCATATGATGATACATATAAAATTTATAAATATATAAACATTTGTGATATTCAAATTTTAATAACTCCAACAGACAGGCTAACATCACTACAAGAAAAATATAAATTAGCAAGCCCAATTTTAGAGTACTTAGATTCTGAAAATGAGGAAGACATAGAAAAAGTTTGCTAAATTTTTTAGAAATGGTAAAAAAATTTGAAAATAGATGATATAGAAGAGATAGAAACAGAGCAAGAATTATTAAAAAGATAAAATACCATTTGAAGTTAAATATAAAAATAATTTTATATGGCAGATATATTATTCGGATTATTGCAATAAATACTTTATGCTAGTGCCAACGAGGGAAGCTAACAATCCAGAACTATTTTATATATTAAAACAACAAATTCAATTGTAATAAAGAAAAAGGTCAAAAAGAAAAATTTTTGTCCCAATTAGTAATATGGAGTACTCTGAAAGATATCTAAAAAAAAACAGAGATAAACGATATAGAAAATTATTTGTGGTATTTTACTAAACAATGGCCAAATATATATGAAGTATATGATAACGATGAAAATTTAGAAGTACAAATTTTAGGGCAAGTAGATGTCTATGAAAAAGTTTTAAGCACATATAAAATTAAAATAAAAAATAAAAGAAGAAGCAACTGAATTTTTAAAATTATTAAAAGCATTATTTATCTTATCAACTGGAGCAGAAGAACAATATAAAATTGATTTAAAAATAAATGAACAAGCAGGTCTCTATTTTTTATATAACAATGAGAAAATAGAATATTCATATTTACCTATTTTTATAAATACAGAAGTAAATAAAAAGATAAAAGAAATAGAAAAAGTTAAAAATGAAATAACAACAAAAAAAAAAAGGCTACAAAGACTTAAAAAGGTAAATGATGGTGCAACGGCTGAGTATTTAGAAAGACAAAAGCAAATATCTACCTTCCTAGAATGTAAAAAAAAACTTTTCTTGAAAAATTAAATACTATTTTAAGAATAAGAGTATAAAAAAACAAATAATAAATGATGTGAAAACAAAAGTGGAAAGGGAAAATATAGAGCCGGAAACAATATATGAAAAAAAAAAAGACAGTATACTTTGAGGATCTAATTGGACTTTGTACAAGATTAAATAGTAAAAAAAATGAAATAAACAAAAACATGAAGTTAGATATAAATGCTATGGAACTAAAAATTACTAACTTAACAAAAAAAAAAATAGAAAATGCAGAATTATATATAAATGAGATAGAAAAGCATAAAAAGAGTATTTTTGAATTTTGGAAATTTACTAATAAAGACGAAATATCAACTTTGACACAAGGAGAACAAGAAGAGTTACCAAAAAACAAAAATTGAAAAATGTTTTGATTATATTGAAGACATGGAAGAATTAAGGAAAAAAAAAGCAGATGAACTCCAAAGGAGGAAACTATCTAAAAATGAAACAGATGCTATATTTGCTGTAAAACAAGCTATAAATTCTGTTAAGGCATTTGAGAACGAGTATGAAGATATAAAAGAGTTTAAAAAACTAAAACAAGAATATGAAGACAACATGGAATACATAAATATGAAAGACTTTAATATATTTGGAAGCATGAATAAAGACAAAACACAAATCAGTACAATAAATAATCAAAAAGCATAGAGAAATACCAAAAGATAAATATAAAGTGTTAAACATAAATGCAAACACAGAAATAGATATGTTTAAAGAAAATTTAAAGAATTATACAAAACTAGTAGAAGAGGCATTTAACAAGATAACTTTACAAAACAATATAGCTGTGTATAAACTTTTGCAAGCAAACATGAACGGTTTGGAGATATTTAATATAAGCCCCATAAAAGAACTTGAAAACATAAAAGAGGACTCAACTACATTGCACAAATTTAATCTTCAAGAAGGAGTACCAATATTATTTTACTCGAACATTATATTTTATGAAAATTTTAATAAAACACTACCAATTGGGATGGACTTATCTACAGAGGTATTATTAGATTTAAATCAACTTGAAATGGAAAAAAAAATTAATGAAAATGAATTTAATTATAATGTTAAAAGAAATGAGTTCGATTATGAAATAAGAAAAATAAAAAGTAATAGAATATAATGTAAAGAAAAAAAAAAGAATATAGTGAGCAAATAAAAAAAATATTTGCTCATTTTTTTGATTGACAAATTAAATTTAAAATAGTATTATTGTATTACGCAAGTAATACAATACAGAAAGGAAGGTAATTATGAATTACATATTTGACAATGAAAGACCAATTTATATTCAGTTAGTTGAGATAATAAGAATAGAAATAGTTTCTGGTAAATTCAAAAAGGACAAAGAATGCCTTCTGTAAGAGAGCTAGCACTTATAATGAAGGTTAATCCAAAACACAATGCAAAAAAGCATTGGCTGAACTTGAGAATGAACAGTTAATTTATACAGAAAGAACAAATGGAAAATATGTAACAGAAGATGAAGAATTGATTGAAAAAATAAAAAAGAAAATTGGCAAAAGAAATAATTGATAATTATCTTAATAATATGAAAAAAAATCGGCATAGATTATAACTCAGCTGTAAAATACTTGCAAGAAGGAGGAAAAGATGGAATTAGTTAAATGTAATAATTTGTGCAAAAAAAATTGATGACAAGCAAGTTTTAAACAATATAAATTTAAGTATTCCAAAAGGAAAAAATTATAGGTTTACTTGGGAAAAAAATGGAATGGGGAAAACAACTTTAATAAAATTGATTAATGATTTATTAACTCCTACAAGTGGCGAGGTGCTTATAAATGGTGAAAAACCAGGTGTAAACTCTAAGAAAATTATTTCATATTTACCAGAGAGAACATATCTTGATAAAAATATGAATGTTTCACAAATAATAACTTTTTAATGAATTTTATGATAATTTTAATGAAGAGAAAGCGATTAAGCTATTAAAAGATTTAGATTTAGATATAAATTTAAAAATAAATAAAATGTCAAAAGGAATGCAAGAGAAATTACAACTAATATTAGTTATGAGCAGAGAGGCAGAATTATATATATTAGATGAGCAATTAGGTGGAGTTGATACAGCGACTAGAGATTATATTTTAGATACAATTCTTTTTAAACTTTAACGAAGGAGCAAGCTTAATTATATCTACTCATATAATTAGTGATGTTGAAAGAATATTAGATGATGTCATTTTTATTGATAAGGGAGAAATTATATTAACATCATCAGCAGATGAGCTAAGAAAAAAAGAAAGTGCATCAATAGACGAAATATTTAGGAGGTGCTTTAAATGTTAGGTAAATTATTAAAATATGATTTGAAATGGTGCTTTAAACCTTTATTAGTATTTTATATGTTAGCGATTTTCTTTTTCAATAATAGTAAGAATTGTTGAAAGTTTTGAACAAAGCTTGATAATATTGATAATTGACAAGGTATGCTGTGGTATTGTTATTGCAATGCTAGTAAACATATTAATAAATTGCTTTATGAGAAATTGGGCAAGATTTGTAAAAAATATATATAAAGATGAAGCATACTTGACACACACACTTCCTATAAGCAAAAAGTGAAATCTACTTATCAAAAATTCTAACAGCTATTATAACATTGCTTACTTCATTTGTTGTTGTAGTTATTTGTCTAGCTATTAGTTGCCTAAATAAGGAAACATGTGTTATGTTAAAAGAGTCCTTAGAACAATCAGCAATATATTTGAATAGTTCAGTATTTAGTTTAATACTTGTAATGGTTATTACATTATTCTTTGAGTGTTTGTTTATGATGATGAGTGGAATATTAGGACTTATAATAGGACATAGAAGCAATAATTCGAAAATAATTAAGTCTATAATAATAGGATTTGCAATATATAGTTTATTGTCAGCGATATCACTAGGAATATTATTTATGGCAGGTGTGATAAATCCAGAAATAATGTCATTATTTAACAATGTTAATGTAAATTCAGAAGGACTTAAGGGCATGATGTTAGTTGGAATATTAGTATATGCTATATACAACGTGGGAATTTATTATTCAGGAAATAAATTTTTAAATAAAGGAGTAAATATAGATTAAAAATTAAGTGGTACCGATGGTGGGACTCGAACCCACATGGTTTCCCGCCAGATTTTGAGTCTGGTGCGTCTGCCAATTCCGCCACATCGGCATATTTAAAATACAATATATATAATAACAGATATTAACTGGTTTGGCAAGATAAAATTAAAATTTTTTTGAAATATCAATAGGCGGTTAAAATCGCCTATTTTTGTCTTCAATATTAGAAATTCATTTGAAATGAAGGAAAAAAATATTTGTAATATAAACTAGAATATGCTAAAATAATGTATGATATGTGGGAAAAATAAAAAAAATGATGTAATAAATTTATTAAGAAAGGAACAAAAAAAATAGTATGAATATAGGAATAGATATAGATGATACAATGTCAAATTCATTTGAAATTATGTTAGCAGATTCACAAATATATGATATTGAGGAAATGAAGGGAACGGGGGGATATTAAAAATTTAGGAAGCATACCTACATATGATCAAATAGAGAATATGTATAAGTGGGAAGAGGAAGCATTAAAAAAAAATTTTGGTATAAACACTTTGAAAGAGTTTTTAAGAGAGGCAACTCCAAAACAATATGTAGCAGAAACTATAAAAAAATTAAAAGAAGAAGAAGGAAACAACATTTATATTATAACCGCAAGGTATGAGCAAGATGGAATAGAAAGCGTAGAGGGGTTAACAGAAGAATGGCTTAAAAAGAACAAAATAGAATATGATAGATTATTAATAAATTCATCTGACAAATTAAAGATAGCTAGAGAATACAATATAGATGTATTTATAGATGATTGCTTTTAAATTTTGTAAAGAAATAAATGATGCAGGAATAAAATCATATATGTTTGTTGGCACAACAAATAATAATATAGAAACAGGAGAAGTAGAAAAAGTGTATTCATGGCCACAAGTTTATTTTAAAATCAAAGAATTTACCCAAAAAACACAATAATATAATTAATGCAACACATAAAGATTAAAATCATTTAAAACATAAAAAGGAGGAATAACAAGCAAATGCTTAAAATATTAAAAACCTAAAAGAATCACTAATCTCAGTAATAATTATAGTGATTTTGCTATGTTTGCAAGCAGGTACAGACTTAGCATTACCAGATTATACATCTAAAATAGTTAATATTGAATACAACAAGGGGGAATACAAAATGTTTCTCCAGAAGCAATACGAAAAGAGCAAATGGAAAATTTATTACTATTTTCAACAGATGATGAAAAAAAATATTAAATTGTTATACTCTAATTTCTAAAAAAGAAATGGAGGATAAAGAGTATGAAAAAAATATTTAAAAACAATATCCAGAATTAGAAAATCAAGATATTTATGTACTTAATAATTTAAAGAAAGAACAGAAAGAAGAACTTGATACATTAATAGCAAAACCATTAATGATAATATATAGTATAAGTAATGAAGAAACAGCCAAAGAGATCAAAAAAGAATATTCTACAGAACACACCTAAAGCACAACAAAGCATACTAGAACAAGCAGATTTGCTAACAATAATTAAAAATATGCCAGAAGAAACAAGGAATAATATTTTGGAAGAAAGTAGCAAAATGATAGACGAGAAATTTGGCAATATGACAGAACAAGTTGCAATACAAGCTACAAAGCAAGAATATGCCCAAATAGGGATGGACTTAGATAAAATACAAAATGATTATATACTATTTACAGGTATGCAGATGTTAGAATAGCATTAATAAGTATGATTGCAGCAATAATAATAATGTATTTATCATCGAGAGTTGCAGCTAAGTTAGGACAAAACCTAAAGAAATAAGGTTTTCAAAAAGGTTTTAGGCTTTTCCATAGAGGAATTTAAGGCGTTTTCTACAGCATCACTAATAACACGTAGCACAAATGATATACAGCAAATTCAAAATTTAATTGCAATGTTATTTAGAGTAGTAGTATATGCGCCAATAGTAGGTATAGGCGGTTTTATAAGGGTATTAAATAACAGCCATACTTCAATGGCTTGGATAATAGGTTTGGCAATTTTATGTATATTAGGAATAATATTAACATTATTTATTATAGCAATGCCAAAATTCAAGAAACTACAAGAGCTTGTTGACCGTTTAAATTTAGTTGCAAGAGAAATACTAACTGGTTTGCCAGTAATTAGAGCGTTTAATACAGAAAAGAAAGAAGAAAAAAGGTTTGAAGATGCAAATAAAATATTAATGAAAACTAATATATTTGTTAATAAGGCTATGAGTTTAATGATGCCAGCATTAATGTTTGTTATGAATTCAGTGGCTTTACTAACCTTATATGGGTAGGAGGACATAATGTAGCAAATGGAAATATACAAGTTGGAGATATGATGGCGTTTATACAATATACAATGCAAATTGTAATAAGTTTTTTAGTTATTTCTATGATATCTATAATGATACCTCGTGCTCAGGTTTCTGCTAATCGTATAAATGAAATTTTAGAAAAAGAGCCAAGAATAAAAGATAATGAGAATACAAAAAAAATTTGACAACAGTAAGAAAGGATTGGTTGAATTTAAAAATGTTTCATTTAGATATCCAGATGCAGATGCAGAAATATTAACAGATATTAATTTTACAGCAGAACCGGGAAAAACTACGGCAATAATAGGAAGTACAGGTAGTGGAAAATCTACTATTGTAAATTTAATACCAAGATTTTATGATGTAACTGGTGGAGAACTATTAATAGACGGAGTTAATATAAAAGATGTACCTCAACATGAATTGAGAAAAAAAGAATAGGTTTTGTTCCACAAAAAAGGCTTACTATTTTCTGGAACAATAGAATCAAATATAAAATATGGAAATCCTAAAATGTCTGACAAACAGATGAAAGAAGCTGCAGAAATAGCACAGGCAACAGAATTTATAGAAGCAAAGCCAGAAAAAATATAAATCAGAGATAGCACAAGGCGGAACAAACGTGTCTGGTGGGCAAAAACAGCGTTTATCAATAGCAAGAGCGATTGCAATAGACCCAGAAATATTTGTTTTTTTGATGACAGTTTTTCAGCATTAGATTTAAAAAACTGATAGTAAATTAAGAGCAGCATTAGCAGAAAAAACTAAAAACAAAACTGTAATTATAGTTGCGCAAAGAGTAAGCACAATACTAAATGCTGACCAAATTGTGGTGCTAGAAGAGGGAAAAATTGTAGGAATAGGAAAGCATCAAGAGCTTATGAAAAATTGTGATACATATTCACAGATAGCATTATCACAGCTTTCAAAGGAGGAGCTAGAATAATATGAGTAATCAAACAAAAAAAGCCTCCAATGGGAGGTATGGGACCAGGAAAAGGACCAATGACAATAGAAAAAGCAAAAAGACTTTAAAGGGACTACAAATAAATTGATAAAAAACTACTTATCTAAATATAAAATTGCAGTGGTTATAGTAATGATATTTGCAATTGGAGGTACAATTTTCTCAATTGTAGGACCAAAAAAAATATTGGGAAACGCAACAACAGAAATATATAATGGATTAATAAGTAAATTATCAGGAGGAGAAGGAATTAATTTTCAAAAAATTGCAGAAATTCTTCTAACATTATTAACATTGTATTTGATTAGCATGGTATTCTCTGCAGTGCAGGGATTTACAATGACAGGAGTGGCACAAAAAATAACATATAAAATGCGCAATGAGTTAATAGAAAAAAATTAATAAACTTCCTATGAAATATTTTGATAAAAAACAAATGGAGAAGTATTATCAATAATATCAAACGATGTAGATACATTATCTCAAAATTTGAACCAATGACTGTTACGCAAATAATAACAGCTATTTGCACATTAATAGGAATATTAATAATGATGTTTTCTATTAGCTGGCAAATGACTATTACGTCTTTGATAATACTACCAATTGCAGCATTTTTAGTTAAAACAATAGTATCTAAGTCGCAAAAAATATTTTAAAAAGCTCAACAAGACTATTTAGGACATGTAAATGGCCAAGTAGAAGAAATTTATGGAGGACACACTGTTGTAAAAGCATTCAACAGTGAAGATGTAGTAATAAACAAATTTGAAGAAGCAAGTGAGGAGTTATATAAATCTGGTTGGAAATCTCAATTTCTATCTGGACTAATACATCCGGTAACCAACTTTATAAGTAATGTTGGATATGTGGCAGTAGCAATACTAGGTGGATATTTTGCTATACAAGGCAAAATAACAGTAGGAAAATATTCAGTCTTTTATACAATATAATAAACAATTTACTCAACCAATTAATCAAATAGCCCAAGTTTCTGGAATGTTACAAGCCATGGTAGCGGCAGCGGAGAGAGTGTTTGAATTTTTGGAGGAACCAGAAGAAATAAAAACTATTGCGAATCCTAAAAAGTACAAAAGATATAGAAGGCAATGTGGAATTTGAACATGTTCATTTTGGCTATGATGAGGATAAAATAATAATAAATGATTTTAATGCAGATATAAAAAGCTGGACAAAAAATAGCAATTGTAGGTCCAACAGGGGCAGGAAAAACGACAATAGTTAAGCTTTTAATGAGATTTTATGATGTGAACAGTGGAGCAATATTGCTTGATGGAACAAATATAAAGAAGTTTGATAGAGGAAAACTAAGACAGGTATTTGGAATGGTTTTACAGGATACATGGCTATTTAATGGAACGGTTAAGGATAATATCAAATATGGAAAAAGAAGATGCAACAGATACAGAAATAATAGAGGCCGCTAAAGCTGCACATGTACACCACTTTATAAAAACATTGCCTAAAGGATATGATGCACTAATAGATGAAGAGTCAAGTAATATTTCAGCAGGTCAAAAGCAATTATTAACAATAGCAAGGGTTATTTTAACAGATCCTAAAATATTGATACTGGACGAAGCTACAAGTTCTATAGACACAAGAACAGAACAACAAATACAATCAGCAATGGATAATTTAATGAAAGGTAGAACAAGCTTTTATAATAGCACATAGATTATCTACAATAAAAATGCAGATTTGATACTTGTAATGGATCAAGGAGATATTGTAGAACAAGGAACGCATGAAGAATTATTAAAAAAGAACGGTGCATATGCAAAATTGTATAATTCACAATTTGAAGAAAACTAACAAACGAAATAAATTAACCTGAGCGGTTTTAGCCACTCAGGTTAATTTATACTTTTAATAAAAACTGCTAATTTTTTTTTAAAGTCTCACAACCAAGTTCTATTTCTTCATTACTAAAAGATTCTAATATTTTACTAGTTTCCGATTTTATATTATTATTTTTGCCAAACAAAATATAATCAGCACTGGTATTGGTTAAATCACAAAGTCTTTTTAACTTTTCAATGGATAAGCAACTTTTCCCACGTTCAACAATTCCTAGATATTGACCAGAGATACCAAGTAATTTAGAAAATTCTTCTTTTGACATATTCATATTTTCACGTATATTTTTTATTCTTAAACCAATTTGCTTTTTTCATAAAAACCTCACAAAATTAATATCAAATTAATTCTAAAATTATAAACAAATTATAAAATGACAAAAAACAATACATATTAGTGGAAAAAAAATGAAAAAAATATGATAATATATGAAAAAAAACAAGAGGTATTTATTTTTATGGAGAATAAAATGAAATTATTATTAGTGGAAGATGATGTTAATACTTGTGAAATATTTAAGAAAATTGAAAGAGCAAAAAGTGAGATAAAATTTATTGCAATAACAAACTCGGAAGTAGAAGCGTTAAACTGTGTAAAAAATAATATGCCAGACGGTATTATATTAGATCTAGAATTAACAAATGGAAAAGGTAGTGGATTTGGATTTCTAAAAAGAGTTAAGGAAAATTAAGTTAAAAAATATTGCCTAAAATAATAGTAACTACAAACATATGCACAGACTCTGTTTATGATTATTTACATGATAATAAAGTTGATTTTATATTTTATAAAAAACAGGAAGGTTATTCGGAAGAAAGCGTAATAGATACATTACTATTGTTAAATGGGTATACAGATAATATAAGCTACACTGAAAATACTAAACACAATGAATCAAATGATGATAAAGAAATATTGGAAGAAATTGACAAAGAACTTGATTTGATAGGAGTAGGAACTCATTTACAAGGCAGAAAGTATTTACATGACTCTATATATTATGCAATAATGCAAGAAAATAATGAAAGCAAAATATCAATAATACAATATTTAGGTGGTAAATATAAAAGGTCTACAAGTACTATAAGCAGAGCAATGCAGAATGCAATACTTTATGCTTTGGCGAATATCTGCAATAGAAGATTTAACCACATATTACACAGCAAAAATTAATTATGAAACAGGAGTACCAACACCAACTGAATTTATATATTATTATGCCAATAAAATAAAGAAAAAGATGATCTAAAAAGCGCCACAATGCATTGCATTGTGGCAAAATTCAAATATTACTTGGTAGATGAAAGAAAGTATGTCTACAAAGTGACAAAATGTCACAAAAAGTAACAATCGCTAAATGACAAAAATCAGATTTAATCAAATAATTGAATCACTACTGTTCACTTATATAAATGAATATAAGTGATATTTTTTTATTGTAAAAAAAAAAAAAAAATAGGTGGTGATATGAATGGATTTCTGGGAATGGTTAAGATATTGGTTAGATTATAAAAATACAAGAGAAGTAAAAAAAAAATATTGATTACTTCTCTTTTTTTTATTTATAATATAGTCATATTTAATTATTAAGGTGAGAAAAGTGAAAATTGATTTATTAAAATACACTTATAAAAATGTTCTTTCTATTAAACTATACAAGCTATATATATGCTAGGATTATGAATAAAAACTATAGTAAAAAAACATGTGCTTTGATATTTATTATTAATTTCTTTTTAAGTGCTTTAAACCTTCTAATGAAGAGTTATTTTAAAACAAATGAAGTAATGATTATAATAATTATATTATCTGCCATAATAATAAATCAAATAAGTACTGAGAAAATTAGACCTTCAGCGATTTTACTGGCTTTTTGCGGTATGTATAATGTCATTAGTTATTTCTGTGACTGCTATTTTTCCATTACAAAATATATTAAATAGGGTAAATAATGCCAAAATAGTTATGATGATTTTAATGGTGGTAATACAAGGACTAACAATTTGTGTACTTTTCAGAATTAAAAGATTTAATAAAGGGCTGGCTTTTATTAAGGAAAAAAATCAATAATGAGTATATAGACATAATAACTATAAACATAAGTATTGCTGTGATATTTTGTATACACCTTATTTGGCAATTATTATGGCAATTTGACAAGGCATATTTTGATTTCATTTATTATTTTAGGTACTATTATGTTTGTTATGATTCAAAAAACATTGGTTTTATATTATAAGCAAAAAGTTATTGGAAAAAACAATGGCAGATTATGAAAATGAAATTAAACAAAAGGATGAGAAAAATAAAAGTTCTTTCAGAGGAAAAGTTTAAGATTAGCAAAATTAATCATGAATTCTATAATAGACAAAAAGCATTAGAGATGACAGTAAATGACTTTATAAATAATACAAATATGGAAGTTGGAAGGGAACTAGCTATTACGAACAAAATAAATAGTTTATCAAAAGAATATTCTAATAAAATGAAATCAATAAAACAAGTGGAAAAGCTATCGCTTACAGGAATAGAAGAAATTGATGAAATGTTTAAATATATGCAAATTGAATGTATAAAAAAAAATAATATTGATTTTAAGCTAAAAATAGAAGGAAATGTGTATATCCATTAGTTAATAATATTATAGAAAAGGATAGATTAGTAACTTTAATTGGGGATCATTTAAAAGATGCAATAATAGCAATAAATTTTAGTAAAAATAAGTTTAAAAGTATTATAGCAATATTGGGTATAAAAAATAACTGTTATGAATTTTGCATATGTGATACAGGTATAGAATTTCAAATAGAAACATTGTTAAAATTAGGATTGGAACCTGTAACAACACACAAAAGAAACTGGCGGTACAGGCATTGGATTTATATCTACATTTGAAACACTAAAAAAGTGTAATGCTAGTCTAATAATAGATGAAAAACATGAAGAAAGTAACAATGATTATACTAAATCAGTTACAATAAAATTTGATGGGAAGAGCCAATATATAATAAAATCATATAGAGCAGATAAAATAAAAAGATAAAGCAGAAGATGATAGAATAATAATAAAAAGGAATGATAATTAGATGAACAAATTACCCGATTTTTTTATGGAAAGATTATATAAAGAATATAACGAAGAGCAAGCTAATCAAATAATAGAAGGCTATAAGTTAGAAAGAAAACTTACTTTTTAGAGTTAATACAATAAAAACAACAGCAGAAGAAATTGAACAGAGGCTAGTTGAAAATGGAATAATGTATAAAAAAAGTAAAATGGAGTAAAGAGGCTTTTATAATACTTAATAGAAATGAAGAAGAGATACAAAAATTAGAAATGTATAAAAATGGAGAAATATATTTACAAAGTTTGTCATCTATGTTGCCACCAATAATTTTAAATCCTACAGAAAAAAACAGATATTTTAGACATGACTTCAGCGCCAGGAGGAAAAACCACACAAATAGCAGCACTTACTAATAACAATGCAAATATAACAGCCTGCGAAATGAGTAATATACGAGCGGAGAGACTAAAATACAATCTAGAAAAGCAAGGAGCTCTAGCATATGTTATGGTAAAAGATGCAAGAAATATAGATAAATTTTTCTCTTTTTGATCAAATACTTCTAGATAGCCCATGTAGTGGAAGTGGTACTATAAATATGAATAATACAGATTTGAATAAGTATTTTACATTAGAGCTTGTTGAAAAATGCAAAAAAAAACACAAAGAAGTTTAATAAATAAAGCAGTACAAATATTAAAAGGTGGCAAAGAATTGGTATATTCAACGTGTTCAATATTAAAAGAAGAAAATGAAGAAATAGTAAAAAACAATAATGAATAAAGGAATGGAAATTGTTCCAATTGAATTTGAAGGTAAGGAAACATTACCACAATTACCAACAACAATAGATGGAACTTTATGCATATGTCCAACACAAGAATATGAAGGATTTTTTATTGCTAAATTAAGAAAAATATGTTAAATTTAAAAATGAATTGTTTGTTTATGAAGAGGAGAGAAAAAAATGAGAAATGTATTTACATACTTTATGCTGTTTTTTATTTATGCAATTTTGGGTTGGATAATAGAAACAACATTAGTATCTCCATAGAAAAAAAAAATTTGTAAATAGAGGCTTTTTAATAGGCCCATATTGTCCAATTTATGGATTTGGTGGACTAGCCATTACAATTTTATTAAAAAACTATACCAAAGATCCAATAGTATTATTTTTTGATGGCAGTAATAATATGTGGAACATTAGAGTATTTTACAAGTTACATAATGGAAAAAATATTTAAAGCAAGATGGTGGGATTATAGCGCTAAAAAAATATAACATAAATGGAAGAATATGTCTAGAAACAGTTGTGCCATTTGGAATATTGGGATGTTTGGTTATGTATGTATTAAATCCAATAACATTTAAATATTTAAATATGCTTTCAAATTCTATGTTAAATATTATTTCTGCAATTTGTTTTACAATATTTATTACAGATAATATTGTTTCATATAATGTAATATCAAGTTTTACAAAAACTGTTAAAACCATAAATGTAGGTAAAATAAAGGATAACACAGAAGAAATTACAAAAAAGGTAAGGGGAAGTATTAATAGGAAAATCTTTTTTCAACAAAAAGACTTATGGAAGCATACCCAAATTTGCAGGCTAAGATAAAAGAAAAAGCAAGGCAAATAGCACAAAAGGCTAAGGAAGTAAAAAAAGAAATGTCAGATAAAGTTGAAAGCATGAAAGAAAAAATAACCCAGAGTGCAAGCGAAATAAAAAGATAATATAGGGGATAAGGTAGAAGAAATGCAAAAGGAAATAAGGAAAAAAACCTTCTAAAAAAGAAGGTAAATAATTAAGCTAACTATGTATTGCCATTCTGGCTAATTCATCACATCTATTATTAAATTCATTGTCTGCATGACCTTTTACTTTGTGAAATGTGACTTTATGAGTTTTGGTAAGAGAAAGTAATTCTTGCCAAAGCTCTTTATTTTTTACCTCTTTTTTTATCAGATGTTTTCCAATTATTTTTAACCCAATTTTTAATCCAATTTTGATTAAAAGCATTTACCACATAAGCACTATCACTATAAAGATGAACATTACATGGAAATTTTAGAAGCTTTAATCCCTCTATTACAGCAGTTAGTTCCATTACATTGTTGGTAGTATTTTTTAAGCCACCAGAAATTTCTTTTTTTTATTATCTTTATACATTAAAATTGTTCCCCAACCACCTGGTCCAGGATTACCACTACAGGCACCATCAGTATATATAATAACTTCTTCCATTTAATTTTCTCCTTCTAATTGTAAATATTTTTTATTATATGATATTATAACAATAAATAAAAAACAATACAATATAAAGAAGGTGAGTTTATGCCAAAAGTATTAGGGACAATAGCTGAATATAATCCATTTCATAATGGCCATTTATATCATATAAAAAAATCTATAGAAGAAACAGGTGCAGATTTTTGTAATATGTGTGATGTCAGGAAATTTTGTACAAAGAGGTAATACTTCTATTATAGATAAATGGACAACAGCAAAAATGGCATTGGCTAATGGAGTAGATTTAGTAAATAGAATTACCAACTGTATATAGTGTTTCAAGCGCAGAAAACTTTGCAGAAGGTGCTATAAAATTATTAGACTCATTAAAAATAGTTGATACAATATCTTTTTGGTATAGAGGCAAAAAAGATATTGCTAGTTTAAACAATATAGCAAATGTTTTTTATATGGAGCCAAAAGAATATACCAATATATTAAACCATGAGCTAAAAAAAGGAATATCCTTTCCAAAGGCTAGAGAAAATGCTGTAATGATGTACTTGAATGATATTAAACAATATGCAAATATATTAACAGGGGCAAACAATATATTGGCAATAGAATATTTAAAGGCAATAAAAAAGTTAAAAAGCAAATTAAATCCAATAGGAATTAGAAGAGAAAAAGTATTATATAATGATGAAATAATTATAGATGATTTTGCAAGCGCAACAGCAATAAGAAAAATGATAGCAACAGGTCAGTTTGAAGAAATACAAAAAAAGTTATGCCTAAGTCTTCGTATGCACTTTTAGCAGATGAACTAAGAAGAGGACACTATGTATTAGATTTATCAAAATTTCAGAAAGAAATAATATATAACTTAAGAAAAAAAATGAAGGTGGGAGATATTGCTCAACTTGCAGATGTATCAGAGGGATTAGAAAATGCTATAAAAAATGCAGCAAATTCTTGCAATAATGTTGTTGACTTTGTCAATATAGTAAAATGTAAAAGATATACCCAGACAAGAATACAAAGAATTCTAATATATGCTTTACTAGGAATAACAAGTGAAAAAAAATGATGACTTCTAAAAAAAAAAACAACTCCATATGCAAGAATTTTAGGTTTTAATGAAAAAGGTAAAAAACTGATATCACAAATAGTAAAACATAATAAAAGAGCGCAAATAGTAACTTCAGTAAAAAAATATATGGATGAATCTAAAAATAAGGCATTAAAGGAAATGCTAGAAACTGATATATTTGCGACCAATGTATATACTCTAGGATATGAAAGCGATTCTTGGTCTAACTTAGACTATACTAATAAAATAATTACCATGTAAAATATTACAAAAATATTACATTTCATTATTTTTATTGAAATGTAATATTTTTTTATCATATAATCTGCGTAAGGGAAATCACATAATTGTATGCATAAGACATTCCCATTTATTATGGAAGGAAACATTGAAATGGAAACTTTTGCAACATATATAATGGAAGAAAAAAGACTGGGTAAAGAAACTTGAAATAGCATATTATTTGCGAAAAAAAGCTAATACTTTTTTAATAACACTGTTATTTTTAAGACGGTGTTGGCCAAGTTATTTCTAGATCACACAGAAATTGATTTGGATAAAAATTTAATTTTAACAGCATGCATATTGTGTAATTGTAAAAAAGTTGATAATTTTTCTGATATGGAGAAAATCAAAACATATGCAAAAGAAGGAGCCAGAGTATTTAAGAAATCTTGGATTTGACGAAAGATTTTGCAGAATATGTGAACAAGTAAATAGATATAGTGGGCTAGAACCTAGAGAGCCAGAAGCAGATATTTTAGAATTAATTGATCAATTTGGTGGAATGCTTCTGGACAGACCAGAAAAGAATTGGATTTAAATGTGATGAAGCCTTAGTTCTATTGGAATTTAGAAATTTAAAGGATAAAGAAAATAGATATTTAGAAATATTTAAGGATTTTGTAAATAGAATGGAGGCAATAAAGATATGAATGAAAATAGAGAAGTAATTATTCCAGATGTTTTAGGTGTTCTAAGTTTTATAGCAAAAGAGATAAATAGTATTCAGATGATAATGACATGGTTAAAGGAATGAAGGTAATATCTAGAATATATCCTATTGTACAAGGAAGAATACAAAGGGATCCCGTTATCAGATTTAACAAAAGATACAGATATGAAAATAGCTGAAAATAAAGAAAGCAGTTCTGTGGAAAACACTTTAAGAAAGCCAGGAAGATTTTATGATGAATTAGATTGTAAAAAGGAAAAGGAAATGTGGTAAGAAATGAGAGAAATATTTGCAGATTTACATGTACATATAGGAAGAAGTGAAAGCGGAAAACCAATAAAGATAACAGCAGCAAAAAGTTTGAACTTTGCTAATATAGCAAAAGAGTGTGCAGATAGAAAAGGAATACAAATAGTAGGAATAATAGATTGTGCATCACCATATGTAATAGAAGATATAGAGAATTTCTTGAGAACAGGACAGGCATATGAAATAGAAGATGGTGGAATAATATATAAAGATAAAGTATGCATATTATTGGGCAGTGAAGTGGAAACATCTGAAGTTGGAAGAAATGGGAAAAAGAGGAGCGGCACATAATGTTTGCTTTTTTCCGCACTTAGACGATATAAAGGCTTTTTCAAAAGAAATGAGCACGCATATAAAAAATATAACATTAAGCACGCAAAGGTCTGATATTTCTGGTTATGAGCTAATAGATATAGTAGAAAAAAATAATGGAATTTTAATACCAGCACATTTGCTTTACTCCATTTAAAAGTTATTACGGAAATTGCGTGGATAGAATGCAAAATATATTTAAAGAAAAATTTAGTAAGATATTTGCAATAGAATTAGGATTAAGTGCAGATACATATTTGGCAGATACAATATCAGAATTAGAAGATAAAACATTCATAACAAATTCAGATGCGCATTCATTGCCTAAAATAGCTAGAGAATATAATAAAATGCAAGTGCAAGATATAAGTTTTAAAGAAGTTGTAAAAGCTTTGAAAAATGAAGAGGGAAGAAAAGTACTGTGTAACTATGGTTTGGATCCTAAATTAGGTAAATACCATAGAACATTTTGCGATAATTGTAGTTCGGTAATAGAAACAAAAGAACCAGTGGAAAGATGTCCAAAATGTTCAAGCGAAAAGGTTACTTTTGGAGTATTTGATAGAATAGAATTAATAAAAGACAAAAAGGAATTTAAAAGCCCAAAACATAGGCCACCATATATATATCAGGTTCCACTTTACTTTCATACCAGGGTTGGGCGCAAAAACAATAGAGAAATTATTAAATACTTTTGGGACAGAAATGGATATATTGCACAAGTTGTCTAAAGATGATATAGAAAGTGTAGTTGGCGAAAAGGTTGCAAACACAATAATAGATGCAAGAGAGGGTAATATAAAAATACAATCTGGTGGCGGAGGAGTTTATGGAAAATTAACAGCAAGCTAGGTTCTAAAACTCATTTTATTGAATAGATATTATGTATAAAATATATATCTAAAGAAGGAATGATAATAAAATGAGAAAAACAACTGCAAAAAAAGTACAATTGCAAACATTATAAAGAAACACATATATGATAACATAAGAGAATATGCAATAGTATCAATTTTATTTTTAATAGGATTAATTTTAGGAGTTATATTTATAAACAATGCAAATGAAACACAAATAACGCAGATAACGGAATATCTTAACAATTTTTCTAATTCACTAAAGACTAATTATAAAATTGGACAATATGGAACTTATAAAAAACTCTATAAAAGATAATGTAATTCTTACAATAATAATGTGGTTTGCTGGTTCAACAATAATAGGGTTGCCTATAGTGTTTGGCATAGTATCTTTTAGGGGATTTTGTATGGGATATACTATATCTTCAGCTGTAGCAACATTTGGAATAGGGAAAGGAGCTATATTTGCTACATGTAGCTTATTAATGCAAAATATAATTTTTATACCGGCATTGCTAGCATTAGCAGTTACAGGAATAAAAGTATATAAGTCGATAATAAAAGATAAAAGAAGAGAAAATATTAAATTTGAGATAATAAGGCATACATTATTTTCGGTAATAATATTAATTTTGCTAGTTAGATCAGCCGTGGTTGAAAAAACATACATATCACCTAATTTATTAAAGATGGTAATAAATTACATATAAAATTTTTTGAAAAAACTATTTACTTTTTAGTCGAAATTTGGTATAACATATATAAAGTTTATGTTAATTGGAGAGAAGGAGAATAACAATAATGGAAAAGCAAATAAAATTATTTTTAGAATTTTTAGAAAATGACAAAAGAGTATCAAAAAACACACTTGAATCATATAGAAGAGATATAATGCAATATGCAGATTATATAGAAGAAAACCATATGAATTATACAAAAACAAGCAATGAAGAAATAGAAGAATATATGGACTATTTAAAAGAAGAAGGAAAAAAAGCTTCAACAATATCTAGAAATTTAGCATCAATAAGGTCTTTTTTACCAATATTTAATAAGAACTAAAAAAATAAAAAATGATCCTACAGAAAATATACAATCGCCTAAAGTAGAAAAAAGAAAATTCCAAGTGTATTAACTTCACAAGAGGTAGAATTGTTGTTAGAGCAACCTAAGGATGTAGACTTAAAAGGTACTAGAGACAAGGCAATGTTAGAGTTTGCATATGCAACTGGAATGAGAGTTACAGAGATAATCTCGTTGAACATAGAAAATGTTGGATTTAGAACAAGGTTTTGTTATATGTAATACAGTAGGTAAAAAAAAGAAATATTCCATTAGGCTCTATATCATTAAAGGCTTTAAAAGAATATGTTGAAAAAGCAAGACCAATACTTATAAAAGACGAAAATGAAAAAGCTTTATTTGTTAATGTTAATGGAAAAAAAGATTAACAAGACAAGGGTTCTGGAAAATTGTTAAATATTATAAAGAACAAGCACATATTACAAAGGATATAACTCCACATGTTTTAAGACATTCTTTTGCAACACATTTACTACAAAATGGTGCAGACCTTAAAAAAATACAAACAATGCTTGGACATTCAGATATATCTTCAACACAAGTATATATGCAATTTCAAGATCCAGCATTAAGAAATGTTTACAAAAAAGCTCATCAAGAGCATAAAATAACATAAATACAGTAAAAAAAAATACAACTTTGGGTTGTATTTTTTTTTTTATTGGTATAATATTATAAGAATATTTTAATTTTGAAAGGAAGAAAAAATCATATGATAAAAAAGAAGGTAGCAATACTTGCTAATGGTGGAGATGTTTCTGGTTTTAATGCAGTAATGCGTGCAATTATAAAAAAACAGCAGAAAATAATAATATAGAATGTTATGGATTTATAGATGGATATAGAGGATTATTACAAAACAATTTTGTACAGTTAGCAACTGATGCTACTGGTAATGCAAAAGGTATATTACCTAAAGGAGGGTCAATAATAGGCTCGTCAACAAATGCCAATGTTTTCAATTACCCAGTAGAAGAAAACGGAGAGAAAGTATATAAGGATTTATCAGATATATGTGTAGAAAACATTAAAAAGGATGAAATAGATTGTCTATTTACTTTAGGAGGAGATGGAACACAAAAATCGGCAAGAGATTTATCATTAAAAGGAATAAATGTTATTGGAGTTCAAAAACAATAGATAACGATGTTGCATGTACAGAAATAACATTTGGGTACAACACGGCAGTATCTGTTGCAGCAGAAGCGATAGATAGATTGCACACAACAGGAGAAACACATCATAGAATAATGGTATTAGAAGTAATGGGAAGATATGCAGGATGGATTGCATTAGAATCAGCAATAGCGGGAGGTGCTGATGTGGCACTTATTCCAGAAATACCATATGATATAAATAGTGCAGCAAGAAAAAAAAATACTTAATAGAAAAAAAACAGAGGAAAGGCATTTAGTATAGTTGTCGTAGCAGAAGGAGCAAAAAGCCAATAAATGGCGATATTACTATAATGGGAACAAGAAACAATGGAAAAGGTGTAGATAATACAAAATTAGGAGGAGCAGGATTTAAGGTTGCAAAAAGAATTAGAAGAGTTAACAGGGTTAGAAGCAAGATGTACAGTTTTGGGATACATGCAAAGAGGTGGTAGTCCAACTGCTTTTGATAGAGTCCTTTCAACTAAATATGGAGCAAAAAGCAATGGAGCTTGCTATGGAAGGTAAATTTAATGTATTAACAGTAATAAAAGATGGTAGATTAAATTATGTTCCACTTGAAGATGTAGTAGGAAACAATAAAAAAAATAGGTGCAGCATCTGGCAATACCGCAGAGAGCAATATAAGAAAAGTAAATCTGGATCACGATTTGGTGAAAACAGCAAGACACATAGGAATAAATTTAGGAGATTAATATATAATAAAGGGGAAATTAATTTGGTAGATTTTAAGAAAATTATATCGGAAAAAATTGGAGAAATAACTAATGTGGATTCAAAAAATATATATGAATTTATAGAAACTCCGCCAAACAAAGAAATGGGAGATTATGCATTTCCTTGCTTTAAGTTGGCAAAGGATTTAAAAAAGCTCCACCAGTTATTGCTAATGAATTAAAAGATAAATTAACATTTGAAAATAATGAAATAGTTAAAATAGAAATAGCGGGAGGATATTTAAACTTTTTTAAAAATGCTCAGATGCTTATTTCTGAAGTTTTAACAGAGGTAGAAAAACTAAAAGAGAATTATGGCTCAAGTAAAGTAGGAGAAGGAAAAAATATAGTAATAGACTATTCGTCGCCTAATATAGCAAAAAGCCTTTTCATATAGGACATTTACGTACTACTGTAATAGGAAATAGTATATATAAACTGTATAAATTCTTGGGTTATAACTGCATAGGTGTAAATCATTTAGGAGACTGGGGTACACAATTTGGAAAATTAATAGAAGGTTACAAAAGATGGGGAGAAGAGTACAATATAGATGAAAATCCAATTGATGAATTAACTAAAATTTATATAAGAATAAATGCGCTTTGCAAAGAGGACGAAACAGTATTAAATGATTGCAGAAATAATTTTAAAAAATTGGAAGATGGAGATGAATATTGTACAAATCTATGGAAGAAATTTAGAGATCTAAGTATAAAAGAGTTTCAAAAAGTCTATGATATGCTTGACATACATTTTGATTCTTTAAATGGCGAAGCTTTTTATGCAGATAAAATGGATGAAGTAGTACATATTTTAGAAAGTACCGGAAAACTTGTTGAATCCGAAGGGGCAAGGATAATAGACTTATCTGATAAAAAATATGGCACCTTGTATAATAGGCAAAACGAATGGCTCTACAACATATGCAACGCGTGACTTAGCAGCTATAATGTATAGAGCAAGAGAATATAATTATGATAAAAATATATATGTTACTTCATATGAGCAAATATTACATTTTAAACAGGTATTTGAGGTGGCTAAGTTATTAGGCTTAGATGAAAAATACATTAATGGACTAGTACATGTTCCATTTGGAATGATTCAATCAAAAAATGGAAAATTATCAACAAGAGATGGAAATGTAATAAAATTAGAAGACTTATTAAATGAAGCGACCTCAAGAGTAGAAACAATAATTGATGCTAAAAATCCTGAGTTAGAGAATAAGAAAGAAATTGCAAAAAAAAATAGGAATAGGAGCAGTTATATTCAATGATTTATATAATAGCAGAATAAAAGATGAATTATTTGACTGGGATACAATGCTTAATTTTAATGGAGAAACAGGACCTTATGTTCAATATATATATGTAAGAACTAAAAGTGTTTTTAGAAAAAGCAGGATACATTCCAAAAAATAGAAAATGTTAATTTTGAGAAGCTACAAGACGAAAAAATCTTTAGAAATTATAAAATTAATCTATAATTTTGGAGATATAATTATGCAAGCTGCTGAAAAATATGAACCATATATATTAGCAAGGTATCTAATAAGCCTTGCACAAGCATTTAGTAGCTTCTATAATGAAAACAAAATAATAGGTGAAGAACAACAAACACAAGATGCAAGATTATATTTAACTTATGCAACAGGAATTATATTGAAAAGAGGCGCAAATTTACTAGGAATACAGATGCCAGAAAAGATGTAGTTTAAAGGAGCACTAATGAGAGAAAAAATAAACGAATCAAAAAAAAAAACCATTAAAAATACAAGGATTTACAATAACAACTTTACTTGCATATTTTATAATTTATAGTATTATTGGTTTTATAATAGAAACAATATTTGGAATATTAACTAAAGGCGTGTTAGAAAGCCGAAAAAGCTTTATTATTGGACCATTTTGTTCAATTTATGGTTTGGGGAGCTGTTATAATGATTTTGGCTCTACAGAAATTTAAAAAAGAATAATAATTACACATTATTTTTTGGAGGCTTTTTAGTTGGCTCAATTATAGAATATGTGGTTAGTTTAATAGGAGAAGCCATATTCCATGTGGTATGGTGGGATTACTCGGATATGGCTTTTAATATTAATGGTAGAATTTGTGTAGCATTTTCTATGTTCTGGGGAATTTTGGCAATTTATCTAATCACACATTTTAATCCAAAAGTGGACAAATTTTTTAGAAAAATTTTCATACAAACAATTGAAAAAAAGCTGTTATAATTATTATGATATTTTTGATGATAGATATGGTAATTACAGGAATTGGGCTAAAGGTATTTTTTGTAAGACTTGTAAGCGAAAAATAAAGTACAGCTAAATATAGAAGAAAAAATATATAGATAAATATATTGAACAATATAAAAAAATATGCCAATGAAATCACTAGTTGATAAAAATTTTTTTTCAAATAAGGAAATGTTAAAAACATTTCCAAATCTTAAAATTACAAATAAAGATGGAAATGTAGTTCTAATTAGAGATATACTAAGTGATATAAATCCATATTATTTAAAAAAGTATTTACACCAAAAAAGTAATTGACAAAGTAAAATTTGCAGAATAATATGTAGTATAAATAAAAAGAAAGGAAATGTGATTGAAAAATGAGAAAATATTTTGGAACAGATGGAATAAGAAGAATCGCTAATACTGAACTCTCTCAGAATTAGTTTATAAAGTTGCAAAAGCTGGTGCATATGTTTTATCTAAACATACAGACCATACACCAACAATATTAATAGGTAGAGATACAAGAATATCTGGTACTCTTATAGAAAGTGCAATGGTTGCAGGCTTCTTAAGCTATGGAGCTAATGTAAAAATATTAGGTGTTATGCCAACCCCAGGAGTGGCATATTTGACTAAAAAACTTAAAGCAGATGCAAGTGTTGTGATTTCTGCATCTCATAATACATATGAATTTAATGGTGTTAAATACTTTAGTAATAAAGGAATGAAAATTCAGATACAATTGAAGAAGAAATAGAAGAAATAATGGACTCAGATAAATTAACAGACTTTACAGCTGTAAATGATAAAATAGGCGTTTCAGAAATAAGAACAGATTTATTAGATGAATATGTATATTTCTTTAGGAAAAATTTTGAAGAAGACTTTGAAAATTATGAAAAAGAAAAATTTTGTAGTTGCCATAGATACTGCAAATGGTGCTACATCTGTTGTTGCAGAAAAAGTATTTGCCGCTCTAGGAATAAAACACTATATATTAAATAATACACCAAATGGAATAAATATAAATGATAATTGTGGCTCTACACATTTAGATGTACTAAAAAAATGTTGTAGAAAATAAATGTAACTTAGGAATTGCTTATGACGGAGATGGAGACAGATGCTTAGCAGTTGATGAAAATGGAGAAGAAATAGATGGCGACAGACTAATAGCTATTATTTCTAAGTATCTAAAAGAAAAAGGAAAAGCTTGCTAATAATGCAATAGTAGCAACTGTTATGAGTAACTTGGGCTTAAAAAAATATGCCGAAGAAAATGGAATAACAATAAAACAAACAAAAGTTGGGGACAGATATGTTCTAGAAGAAATGTTGAAAAATGGATATAATATAGGTGGAGAACAGTCAGGACACGTTATTTTATTAGATTATAACCCAACAGGAGATGGAATATTAACATCATTAATGCTAATTAGAGTAATGTTAGAAAGTAATAAATCAGCATCAGAATTGTGTAAAATTATTAAAATGTATCCTCAAGTATTAGTAAATGCTAAGATTGATTCTAAAAAGAAAAAAAAGACTATGAAACAGATGATGAGATTCAAACAGAAATTAGAAAATTAGAAGAGGAATTTTCTGGAAATGGAAGAGTATTAATTAGACCTTCTGGAACAGAACCACTAATAAGAGTAATGTTAGAGGGAGAAGACGAAGCATATTTAAAAGGAAAAAAGCAGAAAACCTTGCACAATTGATTGAAAAAAAAATTAAAATAAACTAAGGAGTAAATGTAAAATGCCAATAATTGATTTTACAAAGCCACTAATTATTGTGTTTGCATTAATTATATATACTGTATTAATGTATATATCCTACAAGAGAAGAAAAAAAAGCATAGTAATAGCATTAATGCTTTTTACATCTTTAATGATTCTTATATTTCATTCGGCAGATTATATTTTACTAAAACCAGATACAGTAGATGAAATTAAAAAAGCATTAATGTATTCTATTATTGGAGATATGTTTTTTATATATTTATCATTCATATCGTATTTGTATTTAGACAAAAAAAAATTTGAAGAATTTAAAACGAAAAAACAAAAGATAATAAAAAGGATAAAGACTTAGATTGGTTTTGGAGTAAAACGTAATATAAAATTAAAGAAAAAAGGATGTAAAAAAACAAATGGGAAAAATTATTTGTAATAGATGGTACAGATGGAAGTGGAAAACAAACACAATTAGAGAAATTAAAAAGAAAGAACTTTGAAAAAAGATGGAATAGACTATAAATTAGTAAGCTTTCCAAACTATGATAGTCCTTCATCTTCACTTGTAAAAATGTATTTAGCAGGAGAATTTGGAGAAAATGCAAAGGATGTAAGTCCATATATAGCTTCTACATTTTTTGCAGCAGATAGATATGCAACATATAAAAAAAGATTATGAAGAATATTATAAAAATGGGGGTATAATCCTTTGCAGATAGATATACAACAGCTAATATGGTTCATCAGGCAGGGAAAATAGCAAATGAGAAAGAAAGAGAAAAAAAATTTTTAGAATGGTTTATGGGATTTTGAATTTAATTTATATGGACTGCCAGTCCCAACAGAGGTATTTTTCCTTAAGATGCCTCCAGAAAAAAGCATTGGAACTAATTGCAAACAGAGAAAATAAATTTACGCATGATACCCAAAAAGATATACACGAAAGAGATAAAAACCATATTATTGATAGTTATAATGCTGCAATAGATGTTGCAAAAAAATACAACTGGTATACTGTAAAATGTGTAAGAAATGATGAAATAAGAAGTATAGAAGACATTCATGAAGAAATATATGAAGAAATAATCAGAATCTTAGGAGAAAAACGAATGAAAGAAATAGAAGAAAATAAAAAAAATAAAAATTATTTTAATTGCAATAATATCAATATTGGTAATTTTATTAGGGATAGAAGCATTCTTTATTTTTAAAAGATACAAAAACAATTAAAAATGCCAAACAAGGGTTAGATGTTAATAAAACAATACAAACAAGTACAAATCCAGAAAATGATGTTAAAAGAAGAACAGCCAACAGAGGAAAATACAATAAAAAAAAAACACCAAGTGAAGAGAAAAAAAAGAGAACAAACCAGAAGTTAAAAAAAAAATGATACAGAAAATGGTACAAGATACAAATTAGAAATTAATTGCCAAGCAAATGTAATTAATGTTTATGAAAAAAGATTCTAATGGAAAATATACAAAGTGTATAAAAGCAATGGCATGCTCTACAGGGTATGCAACTCCTCAAAGTGGTACATACTATTTAAAGAAATATGGTGGATGGGAATGGAAAGGTTTATTTGGAGATGTATATGGACAATATACAACTCAGGTGGAAGGAAACATATTACTTCATTCTGTTCCATATTTGAGAAAATATGATAAATCTAGCTTAGAGTATTGGGAATATAATAAGCTTGGAACGGCTGCTTCTATGGGATGTATAAGACTTACAGTGGCAGATGCTTATTGGGTATTTTATAATTGCCAAGCTGGAACACCTGTAACATTTTACAGAAGCTCAAATCCTGGACCATTAGGAAAACCAGCTACTCCTAAAATATCTTCAGATGCAGAGTTTAAAGGATGGGATCCAACAGACCCAGACCCCAATAATCCATGGAATAAAACTAAACCAGAACCAGAACCTGTTAAGCCTGCAGAGCCAGAGAAACCATCAGAACCGGAGAAACCATCAGAACCAGAAAAACCAGAAAAGCCATCAGAACCTACAAATACAACGGAAAATGAAAATAACAATATAGCAAATGAAATAGAAAATGAGACAAATGAAAACGAGACAGAAAATGGAATAGATGAAAATAATGTTGTAAACGAAGTAGAAAACAATAATGTAGAACAAAATGAAACCGTGTGAGCTTAAACAATAAAAAAATAAAGGGGCATTATACTATGAGTAAAAAGATATTAATTGGAGGAGCATGGCCATATGCTAATAATTCATTGCATTTAGGTCACTTAGCAGGCTTGATTTCTGGAGATATTTTAGCCAAGATATCATAGACAAATAGGTGATGACGTAATATATGTTTCAGGTTCAGATTGTCATGGAACACCAATAACTGAAAGAGCAAAAAAAAAAAACACCACACCTTGCAAAATAGCGGAAGGTTTTCATCAAGAATTTTGCAAAGTATTTGAAGCGATGAACTTTTCTTATAATTTATATACAAAGACAAATGATGATTATCATAAATCAAAAAGTAAAAAGAGTTATTTAAGAAAATGTATGACAATGGATATATATATGAGAAAATAGACAAAGATAACTATTGCGAAAAATGTAATAAATTCTTAGCAGATAGAGAACTTAAACTAATTTGCCCAGTATGCGGAAATGAGACAAAAGGTGATCAATGTGATTGTGGCCACGTGCCAACAAAAGAAGAATTAGCTGGTTCAATATGTGTAGAATGTGGCAATAAAACAATAGTTAAAGATAACAAGAATTTATATATTGCATTATCTAAATTACAACCTCAAATAGAAGAATATGTATCATTGCACAAAAATAATTGGCGAAAAAATGCTCAAAACGAAACAGATAAATATTTAAAGCAAGGTTTAAGAGACAGAGCTGTAACAAGAGACTTAAACTGGGGAGTAGAAATCCCAGTTGAGGGTTATGAAAATAAAAAAGAATGTATGTATGGATTGAAGCAGTTTTAGGCTATGTTACGGCAACTATGAAATACTGTGAAGAAAACAATTTGGATTGGAGACAATGGTGGAAAGAATCTGATAATAATAAAATGTATATGGTGCATGGAAAAGATAATATAACTTTCCATAGCCTAATATTTCCGGACTACTATTGGCATTAGAGGACAATTACAAATTGCCAGATATGATAGTTTCAACAGAGTATTTAAATTTTAATGATCAAAAGTTTTCAAAAAAAGTAAAGGTATAGGAATGACAATACTGGATGCGATAGAAGAACTTAATGTAGACACATTGAGATTACATCTAATAAAAAATGGACCAGAAAGAAAAAGACACAAACTTTACAATAGAAGATTATAAGGCAACACATAATGAGATTACTAATAAACTTGGGAATTTTGTAAATAGAACATTAAAATATAAAGGTATTGAGACTATACCAGAAGGAAATATGGATACTACTTTTAAAGATAAAATTGAAAAAATGTATACAAATATTTCGGAGCAAGTGGAAAAAATTAGAGTTTAGAGAAGCAGTATTACTAATAATTGGTTTCTTAGATGAGGCTAATAAATACTATGATGAGAGAAAACCATGGATTCAAGCAAAAGAAGATATAAGTGGTTTTAATGATACAATATATACATGTAGTAATATAATAGCTAATATATCAAATTTTATAGAACCATTTATGCCAGAGACTGCTATGAAAATACGCGAATATTTGCATATAGATAAAAGCAACTTGGAATTATATAGAAGTTACTCTAAACTTAAAACTTGAAGATATTAATCCTTTATTTGAAAGAATGAAATAATAAAAGGGCGATTCGCCCTTTTATTAGTAAATTAAATTACATAGAAAAATATACAGAAAAAGTGTAATAAGCTTGCAATGACACAAGCAATATGAAATATAGAATGTCTCCATTTATGCTTTTTGCCCACGATATAAAGAACAGCTCCTATTGTATAAACAATTCCACCAATTAGTAATAACATAAATCCATTAAAAGTTAGTAATTGAGGCAATAGGCGTATTCGTATCATAATACACCATCCCATTAAAATATAGCATATCATAGAAAAAAACTTTATATTTTTTTAAATCTATAGAATTAAATACTATTCCTAATATAGCCAATCCCCAAACAACTCAAAAATTGTCCAACCTGTAGCAGAATTATATTCTCTTAAAGTACATAAAGAAAAAGGAGTATAACTTCCGGCTATTAAAATAAAAATTGAACAATGGTCAAATATTTGAAAAATCTTTTTTGTTCTGGTTTTGGTATCAGGGTTTAAGCCATGATAAATGCTAGAACATTGTATATAATAGGATTAGGGAGGTGCCATAAATAGAACTTGCTACAACTCCATAAACATTATGATGTAAAGCAGAGAAAATAACACATAATACAAGTGCAACAACGCCTAAAGCGCCACCAACTATATGAGACACCATATTAAATATTTCTTCACCTTTGCTATATGTAGGCAAAATTCTGTCAGATAATTTAATTCTATCCACAGGTTACCTCCTTTTCTAAAATATTTATCTAGTTCTTCTTTTCTTTTTTTATCTTGTTAGTTGTGGTTTTTATTAATGGTTCATCAGTTATTGTTATGTGTTTTATATATTTATACATAGGCAATGTTTTGTTTATATCTTTAATTTTAGACCACAAATATTCCTCTAATTCTTTTTTCAGACATTTCCGAATGCTTTCTTTTTTACCGCTTCTTTATTGTACACTATCTTAACAGCAATTTTAACATTGTTTTTATCATCTTTATCTGGCAAGCCATACACAAAAGATTCCCCTCAACTTCGTCCAATCTATTTACCAAAATCTCAATTTCTTCTGGAAAAACTTTTTTTTGCCGTTTTTAAAACAATTAAATCTTTTTTCCTTCCAGTAATAAACAAAAAATCCATCTTTATCTAGATATCCTAAATCGCCAGTATAAAACCAACCATCTTTAATAACAGATTTAGTTTGCTCAATATCTTTATAGTATCCAAGCATTACATTTGGACCTTTTACTACTATTTCTCCAATTCCACTTGAATCTGGATTCTCAATTTTAACATTTGTATGCTCCATAGGAATTCCAACAGAGCCATATTTGATATTAATATCATTTTCAGCAGATATAACAGGGGAAGTCTCTGTTAATCCATATCCTTGTACCAAGTGAATTCCTATCTGATTAAACCATTTAGAAACCTTTAAGTCTAATGGAGCACCACCAGAAATTATAAGTCTCATACTTCCACCCAAAGCATTAATTAATTCCTTAAAGACTTTTCTTCTAATATCTATATGAAATTTAAGCAATATATTACTTAAACCTATTGCAAAAAACTTATAAGTTTTGTTTTGCCTTGCTTTTTCTATTTCATTTACTATAGTAGAATACATTTTATCTATTAGTATAGGAACTCCTACAAAAACAGAAACTTTATATTCTAATAAATTCTGCTTTATATACCTTAGACCATCTGGAAATACTGTTTTTAATCCAGATGCCAACATGACTAACATACCGGTAGAACCAAATATATGATGAAATGGCAAGAAAGCTATATTAACATCATTTTCGTAAAAAAAGATTCTACTAAAAGCATATCATATATATTAGTAGCAATTCCGCGTTGATTTAGCATAACAGCTTTTGATTTTGAAGTAGTTCCAGAAGTAAATAATAAAATACTCATAACATCTGGGTCTATTTTACAATTCATATATTTAGTGTTTCCTTCTTCAATTTTCTTTTTTTTCCATTATCTATTAAATTAGCAACATCAGTAAAACAAATAAATAAAAATGTTCAATATTTGTTTTTCCATTTCTTTTTAATTTCCTCAATAACATCTTTAAGTTTAGCATCAAAAACAATAGCAGAAGCTTCACTTCTTATTAAAGAATTTTCTAGTTCTCCTATTTGCAATCCTTTGTCTAAAGGTACGGATACAATTCCACCTAACATATTACTTAAATGAGCAATAGACCATTGATAACAATTATGACCTATTACTGCAACTCGCTTACCTTGTAATCCTAATTCATATAGAGATGTCCCAAATGCATTAATATCGTCTAACAAATTGGTATAAGTATGATCAATGTAGACAGTCTCATTATTCTGCTTAACTTTTTCAGTAAAAGCAATGTTATTGGCAAAGACAGTTGCAGAATGATATAAAAGTTCTTTTATTGTTGAAAAACATTGAATATTTTTTTTAATCATTAAAACCTCCTACTTTTTAATAACCATTTAATCTGGTTTCAAAAACCATTATATATTATTAATCAATATAAGTTTTCAATATTAAAAAAAAATTTTTAAAATTACACTAAAAATTCAAAAAAAATTTCACATATATGATATAATATAATACAAACAAAAGGAAAAAAGGAAGGGAATATTGTGTCATATATAGAATTTAAAAATATTGTTAAAGAATACAAAATGGGAGAAGTAAAAATAAAAGCATTGGATAATACTAATTTTAGTATAGATAAAGGCGAACTAGTGGTAATAGTTGGACCAAGTGGAGCTGGTAAAACGAGTGCACTAAATATTTTAGGAGGAATGGACAAAGCATCTTCTGGTAGGGTATGGGTAAATAATAAAGAAATAACAAAATTAAATGATAAGGAATTAATTGAATACAGAAGAAACGACATTGGCTTTGTATTTCAATTTTATAATTTAATTCAAAATTTGACTGCAAAAGAGAATGTAGAGCTTGCAACACAACTGTGTTCAGATGCCCTAAATGTTGATGATATTTTAGAAGAGGTAGGATTACAAGACAGAAAGAAAAATAACTTTCCTTCTCAACTATCAGGTGGCGAGCAACAAAGAGTAGCAATAGCTAGAGCAATTGCGAAAAATCCTAAGTTATTATTATGTGATGAACCAACAGGAGCATTAGATTATAAAACAGGAAAACAAATATTAAAGTTATTACAAGATACGTGCAGAAAAAAAAAATGACAGTAATAATAATAACGCATAATACGGCTATAACGCCAATGGCAGACAAGGTTATACATTTTAAAAATGGAACAGCAGAAAAAGTTGAAATAAATGAGAATCCTATCTCAATTGATAATATAGAATGGTAAGGTAAGTGAAAAAATTGAAAAAAGTCATTATTAAAAAATAGTTTAAAAACAATTAAAAAAACAAGAAGAAGGTTTATATCCATATTAATTATGGCTTTTTCTTGGTGTTGGTTTTTTTGCAGGATTGGTAGCATCTAGTCCTGATATGTTAGACAGCTTAGATAATTATGCTGATAATAATAATTGTTATATGACATATGTATTTTATCAACATTAGGATTTACCGATGAGGATATAGAAAAAATTGGAGAAATAGATGGAATAGAAAATGTTTATGGAGTGCAGACAAAAGATTCATTAACTAAAATAGATGGAAAAGAGAGTATTTGCAAAGTTATAGAATACAACGAAAAAATAAATACACCAGCAATAATAGCGGGAAGAAACATAGAAAATGAGAATGAGTGTTTATTGGATTCAGCAATTATAAGAACAGGAAAAGGGGCAGAAAAACTATATAGGGAAAAAAGATAGTTTTGGAAAATACAGACACAAGTGCTGATGATAATCCAACTTTTAAAATCAAGGAATTTGAAATTGTGGGAATAATAGAAACACCTATATACATATCAACAGAGAGAGGCAATACATCTATAGGCAATGGAACAGTGTCATTTTATATTTTTACAAAAGATAGTGCAATTGATTTAGATTATTACACTGGGGCATATGTAACTGTTAAAAATGCAAAAAAGAGACTGTAACTAATAGTACAGAATATTTAGAATTGGTAAATCCAGTAATAGATAAATTAGAAGAAATAAAACAAGAAAGAGAAGAAAAAAGATATACTAATTTGGTAAATGAAGCTACAGACAAAGTGGAAAAAAGCTCAAAAAAGAATTTGACGATAAAAAAGGAAGAGGTTAATAGTAAGCTCACAGATGCAGAAAATAAAATTAAAGAAGCGGAAGATAAAATAAACTCATCAAAAATAGAATTGCAAAATGCAGAGAAAAGGATTAGAACAGAGGAAGAAAAATGCAAACGCAGAATTTGAAAAAGCAGAAAAACAAATTCAAGAAGGAGAAAATAAATTATCTACCCAAAGAGACAATTTAAAATCTTCAAAGGAAACATTTGAAACAAAAAAAACAAGAAACCAAATTAATAATTGGACAAATAGATAGCCAAATAGAAACATTAGAAAACATATTAAGTACTTTACAAGCACAGCAAGCATAATTAGAAAAAGCAGGGAATTGACACTTCTGAAATACAATCACAAATATTAACTACACAAGGTACATTGAATGAACTTAGAAAACAAAAAAACAGTATAGAAAGTGAAATCCAAAAAGGCGAAGCACAATTAAAAGCATGGGAAAGCGAGATTGAGAAAGGTGAAAAAAGAGTTAAATAGCAAAAAAGAAGAAATAAAAAATGCTAAGATTAAATCTGTTTATGAGTTTAAAAAGCAAAAGATAAAAATAGCTTCTGGTAATGTGAAAATAGAAGAAGGAAAGGCAAAGTTAGAGGAAAATAAAAAGGAATATGAAAATAGTAAAATAGAAGCGGAAGAAAAATTGGCAGAAGCACAACAAAAAATTAAATAGTGCAAGAGAAGATATAAAAAAAAATAGAAAAATGCAAATGGTATATTCAGGATAGAACAGATAATACAGGATATACAAATATTTTTGATGCTATAAAAACCATGTCAAATATATCTAAAATGTTTCCTGTTATATTTTTATTTAGTATCAGTTTTAATAAGTTTAACAACTATGACAAGAATGATAGAAGAGGAAAGAATAGAGATAGGAACATTAAAGGCTCTAGGTTATACTAATACACAAATAATATTTAAATATATATTATATTCTGTTTTGGCTTGTGTGATTGGTGGAATTTTGGGAATGACTGTAGGACTATATTTATTGCCAAACATTGTGTGGAAACTATATAGTATGATATATAATATACCAAAATTCTATTGCACCTATAGAGTAGAAATAGGGATTATTGGGAATTATAATTGCATTTTTATGTATAGGTGGGGCAACAATAATAGTTGCTAAAAAAGAGCTAAAGGAAATGCCATCAGTATTAATGAGACCAAAGCCACCTAAAAAGGGAAAAAAGAATATTATTAGAAAAAGATGACATTTATATGGAAAAAGATTTAATTTTTCTCAGAAAGTAACTGCCAGAAATATATTTAGATACAAAAAAAAGAGCAATTATGACTATTATAGGAATCGCAGGTTGTACAGGGCTTATGCTTACCGGATTTGGAATAAAAGATTCAGTAGTAGATATTCCAAATGCACAATTTAAAGGAATATTTAAGTATGATTCTGCAATTACACTTACAAATACAAATGAATTAGAAAATATAGAAAAGTATTTGAATGATAATGAAGATATTGAAGAATACACAAAAATTTGCGCTTCTGCAGGTAAATTAGAAAAAAAATAATATAAATTGTAATACAAATGTGTTTATTTCAGAATCACTAGATAATTATGAAAAATGCATATAACTTAATTAATTATCAAACTGGCGAAAAGATCAAATTAAATAGCAATGGAATTGTTATAACAGATAAAGCCGCAGATATGTTAGGAGTTACATATGGGGACTATGTAACATTTATAGATGGAGATGATGTAAGATACGAGTTTAAGGTAGAGAACATTACCAAAAATCATGTTGGGCATTATATATATATGACAAAAGATTTTTAATCAAGAAAATGTAAAACAATATAAAACCAATATGATATATATTAATACAAAAGATATAAGCATAGAAAGACAAAACGATATATCAAGAGATATTTTAAAATTTGATGGGGTAGCTTCAGTAACCATTATAGACACATTGATGAAAACAGTAAGTGATATGCTAAATACCATGAATTATGTAGTGGTAATATTGATAGTAGCATCAGCATTATTAGCATTTGTAGTATTATATAGTTTAGCGAATATAAACATAGCAGAAAGACAAAGAGAAATTGCTACATTAAAGGTACTAGGATTTTATGACAGAGAAGTAGATAATTATATCAATAAGGAAAATATAATATTTACAATATTAGGAGTTATAATTGGATTAGTATTCGGAACTTTTTAACAACAGGAATAATATTAAGTATAGAAATAGATTCACTAAGATTTATGCAGAATATAACAATCTTGAGCTATATATATTCAGCAATAATAACAATAGCATTTTCTATTATAGTAAATTTTATAATACATTTTGTGCTAAAAAAAGATAAATATGATAGAAAGCTTAAAGAGCGTAGAGTAGGGAAAAGAAAATATTGTCAGTAGAAGGAGAAGAACAAGCAAAAAAAATTAAGCAAAAAAATGCTGAATTAAAAAATTTAGATATTATATGGTCCAGTAGTTATACTAGAGCTAAAGCAACAGCAAAAGTATATTGCAAATGTAGATAATTTGCCTTTTTAATTTAGATAGCAATTTAAGTGAAAGAAAATTAGGAAATTTAAAGGAATTAGGAAAATTTATGAAGGATAAAAGTACGAGAGATCCTTCACAAGAACAATTACTAGATAGAACATTTAGAACATCCGATGTGTAACAAAAATACAATTTTAAATATAAAATCACCATGTTTGTTAAAGTTAACTTTTAGAAAAAAAAATGAATTGATTAATTTAGAACAAATAGATTAAACTAAAAGCCATAAAATGAATTTTATTATAGATTCGTTTTATGGCTTTTATCTAGTTATAACATTTGACAACCATACCGATATGATGTATAATATGAGTATGGTTGTCAAAAAAAGAGGGTGATTTTTAATGGATAATATAGAAAAAAAATTAAAGAATTAGTACAAAATAATAATGGCATACTATTAGCAAAAAGAGGCACAAAAAATGATATTCATAGACAATATATAAGGCAATTAGAAGAAACAGGATATTTGAAAAAAGTATCAAAAGGGAGTATATGCAGAAAAAGATAAAGAAATAAATGAATTTTTTATCTTAGGGACAAAAATATAAAAAAGGAATCTTTTTCACATAATACAGCATTATACTTTTATGACTTAACAGACAGAACACCGATAAGAATAGATATGACATTTCCAAGTTATATAACTGTACATGATAAATCTATAAAGGTTCATTATATAAAGAAAGAAAAAACATCTTTTGGGATTAAAAGAGATGAGATTACAAGATGGAACAACAATACAAAATATACGATATGGAAAGAACAATATGTGATATTATTAGAGATAGGAATAAGATAGATCCGCAAATATTTAATGATGCTATAAAAAGGATACATTAAGAAAAAAAAAAAAAAAATCTAATTTTATTATATGAATATGCAGAAAAAAATTTAAAATACAAAATATATTGAAGAATTATATGGAGGTGCTATAATTGAAAAGAAATACAATGAGTTTTAAAGCTATAATAAATAACATGGCAAAAGAAAATAATGTAGCAGCACAATCAGTTTTTACAAACATATATGTTAGAAAAACTATTAGAAAGAATATCGATTTCAAAATATAAAGATAATTTTATATTAAAGGGAGGAATGTTAATATCTGCAATGCTAGGAATTGATAGCAGAACTACAATGGATATGGATACAACAATAAAAGGCCTTCCATTAACAAAAGATAATATTACAAATATTATGGATGAAATATGTAATATAGAAATTGATGACAATGTGACATTAAAAATTAACAAGGTTGAATTAATTAGAGAAGATGATGACTATGGTGGGTATAGAATTACATTTGAAGCAAAATATAATAATGAAATGCCAGTTATAATGAAAATAGATATTACAACAGGAGACAAAATTACATATAAAGAAATCGAGTATAGTTTTACATTAATGTTAGAAGATAGAAAAATACAAATATGGTCATATAATGTAGAAACTATCATTGCCGAAAAAAATTTGAAGCTATTGTAAAAAGAGGGGTGCTTTCAACAAGAATTAGGGACTATTACGATGTTTATATGCTTATAAATACTCAAAACAAAATTATTGATAAAAAACCTTAAAAGATGCGATAACTTTAACAGCACAACATAGAGGAACAAATGAAATAATAAAAGATTGGAAGAAGATAGTGGAGAAAATCGCAAATGATAGTAAAATGCGACAACAATGGAAAAGGTATCAAAAAGATAATTTTTATGCTGAAGAAATAGAATATAAAGACTTAATAAATGCTATAAGTAAAGTAGGTGAAATCTTCGATAATTAATATTTTTTTTATTAAGGCAACTGTACATTTAAGCATAGATGTCAAGCTTTATCAAATTTATTAAAAAAAAACTACACAAAAAGAAAAAGATGTGCTATTATATAAAAAAGTAAAAACTTATAAAAGGTTTAAATACAATAAAATAAAAAGGAGGAAATACCATGTCAGGACATAGTAAATGGCATAATATTGCAGCTAAAAAGGAAAAGCAGATGCTGCAAGAGGAAAAATATTCACAAAATTAGGAAGAGAATTATTAGTAGCAGTTAAAGAAGGTGGACCTGATCCGGCTGGTAATTCTAAATTAAAAGATGTAATAGCAAAATGTAAGGCAAATAATATGCCAAATGACACTATAAATAATGCAATAAAAAGAAGGCTGCGGGTGCTGGAAATACAGAAAGTTATGAAGAGGTTATGTATGAAGGATATGGAACAAGTGGTGTAGCAGTAATAGTTGAGAGGCAAGCACTGATAATAGAAATAGAACAGCAGCAGATGTAAGACATGCATTTGACAGAGCAGGAGGAAATTTGGGTACATCAGGTTGTGTATCATATTTATTTGAAAAAAAGGTGTAATAATTATAGACAAAACAACAACAGACTTATCAGAAGATGATATGATGATGTTAGCATTAGAAAACGGAGCAGAAGATTTTGAAGCAACAGAAGAATGTTATGAAATAACAACATCACCGGCAGACTTTTCTGCAGTTAGAGAAGCACTAGAACAAAAAGGAATAGAATTTTTGCAAGCAGAAATACAAATGGTACCTTCTACATATGTTACATTAGATGAAAAGGGAGCAGAAAAAAAATGCAAAGATTAATAGATGCTTTGGAAGATTTAGATGATGTTATGAATGTTTACCACAATTGGGAAGAATAAAATTTAATAAAACAGTTCTAAAAACAAAAAATAATCATATATATATAATATATGATTATTTTTTATGGAAAAAAAAAAAAGGTAGATGAATGGAAGAAGTACTAAAAGTCTTACCACCTGAAATTAAGGAAAAAGCTATGTGGCAAGCTAGACAAATTAGAAGAAATAAGAATAAGAGTTAATAGACCTGTAATTCTGCAATATGGACAAGTTGAAGAAGTAATAAATTATACAATTGATTAAGAAATGATACTAAATATTTTACAGAATATATGTGATAATTCTATTTATGCATATCAAGAGCAAATATGTAATGGCTATATAACATTAAAAGGTGGACACAGAGTAGGAATAACAGGCAATGTAGTATTTAAAGAAAACAAAATAATAAACATTTCATACATAAGCAGCTTGAATTTTAGAATAGCAAGGCAGGTTCTAAATTGCAGCTATAAAACTTTTGAATACATAATAAACTTGGATAAAAAATACAGTATTTAATTCAATAATAGTATCACCACCAGGTAGAGGAAAAACAACAATACTAAGAGATTTAGTTAGAAATATAAGTAATGGAATTCCAGAAATAGGGTTTAGAGGTGTAAATGTTGGACTAGCAGATGAAAGAAGCGAGATAGCAGCGATGTATAAAGGTATACCACAAAATGATGTAGGATTACGAACAGACGTACTGGACAATATTCCTAAATCGATCGGAATGAAAATGCTTATAAGGTCAATGAGTCCTAAAGTAATAGTAGCAGACGAAATAGGGCGAGAAGAAGACATAGAAGCTATAAATTATGCAGTTTGTTCAGGCATAAAGGGAATATTTACAGCACATGGAGACAGTATAGAAGATGTAATCAAAAATCCTATACTAGGTAAATTATACAACACAAATACATTTGAAAGATTTTTTGTTTTTAGATGAAAATAGAAAAATAATCTGCAAAAAATATAAGATAGGAGAATAATATGTTTTGGATAAAATTATTAATTTTAAATCTAATATTAATAACAAGCACGATTATAGGGATAACTTTTTCAAAAAAAAAAATATGCATATAGAGTAAAAAAAGAATTGCAAGAGATGAAAAATGCACTAAACATATTTATGACAAAAAATTAAATTTACATATGAACCAATTCCAAGCACTTTTATGTATATATCTGAAAAGGTAGAAGGAAATGTTTGCAAAATATTTAAAAAATGCTGTAGAAGAGATGGAGAGTAAATCAGCAGGCGATGCTTGGAATAGTAGTCTAGATACAACAGTAACAAATATGAAAGAAGATGATATAGGAATAATAAAAAATTTGGGAAGATTATTAGGAAAAACAGATATAGAAGGGCAATTAAATGAAATAAAATTAGTAAACAATTTTTTTGGATACTCAAATAAGAACTGCAGAAGATGAAAAGAACAAGAATGAAAAAAATGTATAGAACATTAGGGATAGTTGCAGGTATGACAATAACAATATTACTAATATAGGAAAGGAAAGATATTATTATGGACATAAATTTGTTATTTAAAATAGCGGCAATAGGAATACTAGTGGCTGTATTACAACCAAGTTTTAACAAGAGCAGGAAGAGAAGACCAAGCGATGATGACAACACTAGCAGGGCTTGTAATTGTGCTATCTATGGTAATAAAGGAAATAAGCACATTATTTACAACAGTAAGAACAATGTTCAATTTGTAGAAAGGTATGTAAACAATGGATATTATAAAAATAATAGGAGTAGGATTAATTGCACTGATAATAATTATTATTTTAAAACAATATAGACCTGAATTTGTAATATATGTATCTATAATAGCAGGAGTAATTATTTTAATATTAATTATGGACAAGGTGTCTGCAATAATAGATTTATTGACATCTTTATCTAACAAAACAGTTATAAATAATGAGTTTCTAGTATTACTAATAAAAATAACAGGAATAGCTTTTTAACGGAATTTTCTGTCAGCATATGCAAGGACTCCGGAGAAACAGCTATAGCAAACAAAATAGATATTGGAGGAAAAGTATTGATTATATCAATGTCAATTCCAATTTATAGCAAGTTTGTTAGAAACAATTATAAAAAAATATTACCATGATAGTGTAAAAGTAATTTATGAAAAAATGTAGGAGCGATTTTAATCGCATGCGCTTCAAAAAAACAATACTAAAAAAGAATATAAAAGGATAATAAAAATGAAGATAAAAATATTATTTCTTTTAATAATTATATTTATACCAACAATAAGTATAGCTCAATCAGAAGTTTTAAATAAGCAAGAAATACTACAATCCCAACAAAGCTCATTAAACATCTCTTCTTTTATACAGGAAGCGCAAGAATACTCTTCTAATGTATATAAAGATATAAATTTTAATGAATTATTTAATTCAGCAGTAGTTGGGAAGATAGATAACAAAAAAAACAATAATAAATAGCATATTAACAAATTATTAGGTAAGGAAGTTGTAAGCTCATCAGCGATAATAGGTGGAATTATTATAATAATAGTAATACATAGTATCTTTAAGAGTTTAAGTGATGGTTTGGAAAATAAATCCATATCACAAATTACATATTACATACAATATATATTAATAGTAACTTTAATAATGACAAATTTTAGTGAAATCTTATCAATGATAAAAAGATTCAATACAAAGTTTAGTTGGTTTTATGAATAATCTAATACCAATACTAATTACACTAATGTTAACAACAGGAAATATAGTTTCAGCAAATTTGATACAGCCTATAATACTATTTGTAATTACTTTTATAGGAAATTTTATTGTGTCAATACTAATTCCTATTATATTAGTTGCAACAGCCCTAGGTATAATCTCTAAAGTGTCAGATAAAGTACAAATAGACAAACTATCTAAATTTTTAAAATCAAGTGTAATTTGGGTATTAGGTATTGTACTTACATTATTTGTAGGAATAATATCAATAGAAGGAAATTTGAGTAGTACTGTAGATGGAGTAACGGCAAAAACTACAAAAGCAGCGGTTTCTAGTTTTATACCTGTGGTGGGCAAGATACTGGGAGATGGCAGTAGATACTGTTATAGGTTGTAGTAATATTTTGAAAAAATGCTGTTGGAATAGTTGGTGTAATAGTGATAATAGGTATATGTGTAATTCCAATAATAAAACTTACTTTACTAATGGGAATGTATTATTTGGGTGCAGCATTATGCCAACCAATAGCAGATGAAAAAAATAATAAAACTATTAGAACAGATGGGCGATACATTTAAAATATTTTTGGCAATAATGTGTAGTGTCTCTGTAATGCTAATAATAGGAGTAACACTTATAATAAATATATCAAATAGTGGACTTATGTATAGATAGGAAAGTGAATTAATATGATAAGTTGGATAAGTAGTTGGGCTCAAGGAATAATAATGGCAGTTATAATAGGTGCAATTATAGAAATGATTTTGCCAGAAGGAAATTCTAAAAAAGTATGTAAAAATTGTAATAGGTGTGTATGTTTTATTTACTATAATTTCTCCAGTAATTTCAAAAATAACAGGAAAAACAATATACAAGTATCTGATATATTAGAATTAAACAAGTATATAGAAGAAACAGAAAACAATAGTAAATTATATGTAACATTAGATGAGGATAATTCAAACAATATAAAAGATATATATGAAAGTAGTTTAAGAAATGATATAAAAGCTAAGATAGAAGCAAAAGGTTATAATGCTAAAAAATATAAAACTTGAAATTGAGGATGATGAGGAATATACATTGAAAAAAATTGATATCGAAATTTATAAAAATATGGAAAAGAATAAAAAGGATATAGAAACAATACAGAATGTGGATATAAACATTTCACAAAAAAAGTACAGAAAATGATATGCAAGAAAAATTGTCGGAAAAAAGATAAAAAAGAAAACTTAAAGATTATTTGAGTGGGGTTTATGAAATAGATGAGAAAAAAATATTAATATAAACTAAAATAAGTATTTATATTTAAAGGAGGAATAGAATTTAAAATGTTAATAGAAAGATTTAAAAATATTGTAAAAATTAAATCAGGAACAAAATAATAAAAAAAACCATAGAAAATTTAGTAGTCTTTATCATTATTTTAATAATAGTTTTATTATCTATAAATATAATATGGGGGAAGGATAAAAAGGAAAATAACAAGAATATAGAAAAAAAACAACAGAGAATTAGCAATAAGTACAGATAAAGAAAGTGAAGATAAAAATATACTAACAAGTAAGAATTTAGAGGATATATTATCTAAAATAAATGGAGTTGGAAAAGTTAAGGTATATATTACATATTCTCAAACAAGCCAAATTATACCTATGTATAATGAAGACATATCTCAAAAGGATACTCAAGAAGCGGATACACAAGGGGGGAACAAGAAAAGTAGTAGAAACAGAGACAAAAAAGGAAATTGTGTATGATGAAAAAAGTGGAACTAAAACTATAATAACACAAAGCATAGTAAGCCCTAAGATAGAAGGGGCAATAATTACAGCGGAGGGAGGGAATAATACAAATACTAAAGCAAATATTATTCAAGCAGTAGAAGCGGTAACAGGATTGCCAACACACAAGATTCAAGTATTTGAAATGGAAAAAACAAATTAAATTTGCGAGAGAAAGGAATGATAGTAAAATGCAAATTTTAAAGAAAAATCAAGTTATTATTTTTTTGTAATTGCACTAATGTTTGTAGCAGCAGGTTATCTTAGCTTTACAAGTAATAATGCAATACCAACGGCAAAGTTAGCAAATTCAGAGGAAATGGCAGCAATAGGTGATGCAACTTTAGTAAATGCAAATGCAATTACAGAAGAAATTACGGAAGAAAAGGAAAACAAACCATCAGAAGAACCGGTAATAGGAACAAGTGTCCAAATAACACAGGACGAATATTTTTCTCAATCTAGATTAGATAGAGATACAATGTATTCACAAATGATAGAATCATACCAAAAGATATTAGAAAATGATAATGTAACAACAGAACAAAAAATATAGCACAACAAGAGATTTCTAAAATAAATGAATTTAAAAAAAAAATTCTATAATGATAGCAGAGAATCTTATAAAAACAAAAAGGATTTGAGGATTTAATAATCTTTGTAAACAATAAAAGCGTAAATATAATAGTAAAAGCAAGTGAGTTAAAGCCAGAGCAGATAGCTCAAATACAAAATGTAAACAATAGGGAGTTAGGCGTGGAAATAGAAAATATACATATATCAAATAAGAATTAAGAAACAAATATAGTCAAAAAATAGCACCACAAACCAATTATAATTTTCAATAAAATACTTGACAGTTGACCATAATAAATATAAAATATAATAGTAAGTAAAAAATATATTCTAAATATAAAAAAATTAGCTATATATATTTATTGAACATTGAAAATTAAATAGAAAGAGGTGGATGATTATGGATTTAATAATCAATATCGCCGTTTTTCTAATCGCAGCAGTAATTTTTACATTTGTAGGTATGTTTTTAAGAAAAAAAAAACAGCCGAGGCAAAGTTAAAAGGTGCGGAAAATGAAGCACAAAGAATTATAGAAATGGCAAACAAGGAAGCAGAAAATAAGAAAAAAGAAGAAATTTTTAAGGCAAAAAAGAAGAAATAATGAATGCCAGAAAAGATTTAGATGCAGAGATTAGAGAAAGAAGAGGCGAAGTACAAGTACAAGAAAAAAAAGAATTATGCAAAAAGAAGAAAACCTAGAAAAGAAGACAGATTCTCTAGAAAAAAAAAAGGAAAGGGATTTAATTAGAAAAGGTGAGGAACTAGAAGAAAAGAAAAATGAAATTGTAGAAACTCTTAATAAACAAGTAGAAGAATTGCAAAAGAATTTCTGGTTTATCTCAAGAAGAAGCTAAACAACAATTACTTTCTGAATTGAAAAGCAGTTGATTGCAGAAAAAGCTGCAATACTAAGAGAGGCACAAACAAAAAGCTAAAGAAGAGGCAACCAAAAAATGCCAAAGAAATTTTAGGATATGCAATACAAAAATGTGCAGCAGACCATACTTGAAAACAACAGTATCTATAGTAGCTCTTCCAAATGAAGAAATGAAAGGTCGTATAATAGGTAGAGAAGGAAGAAATATAAAAAAACATTAGAAACCTTAACTGGAATTGACTTAATAATAGATGATACACCAGAAGCTGTAGTAATTTCAGGTTTTGATCCATTAAGAAGAGAAGTAGCAAAATTAGCACTTGAAAAACTTATTGATGATGGCAGAATACATCCTGCGAAAATAGAAGAAATGGTAGAAAAAGCTAAGGAAGAACTAGAAGCTATCATTAAAGAAGAAGGAGAAAGAGCAATTATTGAAACAGGTGTAATAGGATTGCATCCAGACTTGATAAAACTAATAGGAAAATTAAAATACAGAACAAGTTATGGGCAAAATGTACTTAACCATTCAATAGAAGTTTCTAACTTAGCTAGAATAATGGCAGAAGAATTGGGATTAGATGCAAAATTAGCAAGAAGAGCAGGTTTGCTACACGATATAGGAAAAAGCTTTTTTAGACCATGATATGGAAGGAACACATGTTGAAATAGGTGTTGATATATTGAAGAAATATAAAGAAAATGAAAAAGTAATAAATGCAGTACAAGCACACCATGGAGATGTTGAACCACAAACGATAGAAGCAATTTTGGTACAAGCAGCAGATGCAATTTCTGCTTCTAGACCTGGTGCAAGAAGAGAAACATTAGAAACATATATTAAAAAAGGCTAGAAGAATTAGAAAGAGTTGCGGATTCGTTTGAAGGTGTAGAAAAATCTTTTTGCTATACAAGCTGGTAGAGAAATAAGAATAATTGTAAAACCAGAAAAAATATCTGATGATAAAATGATATTAATGGCAAGAGACATAGCTAAAAAAAGGTTGAGGATGAAATGGAATATCCAGGACAAATAAAAGTAAATCTTGTAAGAGAAACCAGAGTAGTTGAATACGCTAAATAATGTATATATAAGGCTCTAGCAAAAAATGCTAGAGCCTTTATATAATATTTATTGACACATGGTAACAAAACATATAAAATATTTACTTGTAGAAGGATACCCAGATATAAAATTATTAGGAAGGTGGTATAGACAAATGAAAATATTAACAGTAGGAGATTTAGTAGGAGAATGTGGGCTTAATATATTAAAGCAAACTTTACCTAAAAATTAGAAAGGAAAAAAAAACATAGACTTTGTTATAGTTAATGCAGAGAATGTTGCCTCAGGAATGGGAATAACCTCTAAAGATTTTAATGAATTATTAAAACTAAAAGTTGATGTAATTACAATGGGAAATCATACTTGGGCGAAAAAGGATATATTTACTTTTATAGATAATCCTAAACTATTAAGACCAGCCAATTATTCAAAAAGGTGTGGTTGGTAAAGGAATTAATATATATGAATGCAAAAAACAAAAAAAAAATTGCAGTAATGAACTTAATAGGAAGAACAGATATGCACGTTCTTTCTGAGAACCCATTTACTGTAGCACAAGAATTATTAGGATGAAGTAAAAGCAGATATTAAAATTATAGATTTTCATGCAGAAGCAACAGCTGAAAAAATAGCTATGAAATACTTTATTGATGGAACAGCAACAGTATTATTTGGAACACATACACATGTTCAAACAGCAGATGAGAATATTACAAATAAAGGGATGGGATATATAACAGATTTAGGAATGACCGGCCCAAAAGAATCTGTAATAGGAATGGAAAAAGAAGCATCTATAAAAAAGATTTTTAACATCTCTTCCAGAAAAGTATAAGGTAGCTGAAGGCGAAAGCATATTTAATGCATGTATTTTTTTGAAATTAATGAAGATAATTGTCGAACTGTAAAAATTGAAAGAATAAATATGAAATAAATGGCGAAAAACCAAAGAAAAACACGATGAGATTTCCTAAAATCTTCCAAAAAGAGTAGACATTTTCCAAAAAAAATGTAATATAAATATAGACATAGTTGAAATAAAAAATAAAAAACAGGAGGCAAAAAATGGAAATTTTAAAAATCTCATCAAAATCAAATCAAATTCAGTTGCAGGAGCAATAGCTGGTTTGGTAAAAAGAATCTAACAAAGCAGAAATGCAAGCAATAGGAGCAGGAGCGCTGAACCAAGCAGTTAAAGCCGTGGCGATAGCAAGAGGATTTGTTGCACCCGCGGGAGTGGATTTAATATGTATCCCAGCATTTGCGGAAGTCGAAGTAGAGGGAGAAGACAGAACAGGCATTAAACTTATTGTGGAATCTAGAAAATAATACTTAATTGAATATGGGGGCACACTAACACAAAAATAGTGTGCCTTTTTGATGCAAAGAAAAATAATTGCTTGACAATAAAACTTATAATATTATAATATGATTGAGGAAAGGGACAAAATTAAATATGAAAGAAAATAAATTTAGAATTTTATTTATATTGATAGTATTAGTAATAATAGGATTTGCAATTTTAAAATTTATGGAAAGAATACACAAAAAATATCAGAAAAATGAATTGCATTATGAAAAAGTTACAATGATTACTTCATTGAGATTGGGAATAGCCGAATATGATAGCATAAATCCTTTAATTTCTAAAAATAAAGAGATAATAAATATGTCACCTATTATTTATGAACCATTATTTACATTAGATAAGCAATATCAAATACAAGACTGTTTAGCAAAAGAATATTCAAAACTAAATAATTATTGTTATATAATAAAAAATAAGAGATAATGTCAAATGGCAAGATAATACAAATTTTACATTAGAGGATGTAATATTTACAATTGACAAGATAAAACAACTGCCAGATTCAATATATTATAATAATGTAAGCAATATAAAAAATGTCGAAAAAATTGATTATAATACATTAAGGCTTAATTTAAGCGCAGAAGACCCATGGTTTCAATTTAAACTAACATTTCCAATACTAAGCAATACACAATATAAAACCCAAGATTTTCTAAAAACTATTCCAATTGGGACAGGAATGTATAAAATAACTAAAGATAATGAAAATAATATAGAAGCAGAGAAAAAAACAACAGTTGGTGGAATATAGAAATAAAAAATGCTAAGATAGAAAAACTCAAAATATATAAGTATTCGTCAGTAGGAGATTTATACAATAACTTTAAACTTGGTAATATAGACTTAATTAATACAAGTAATACCAATATTCAAGAATATGTTGGAACTATAGGAATTAACCTAAAAAAGAATATCAGGGAAGAGAATATATATACTTAGCGCTAAATTGCGACAATAAAATTTTGGCTAACAAAGAAGTTAGACAGGCGATAAGTTACTTTATAGATAAAGATACTTTGGCGTCTAAGGTATTAAATAACAAATATAATGTATCTGATTTTATATTGGATTATGGGAGCTATTTATATAAAGAAGAAAAAAGAAATAGTTACAATGCAAAAAAAAAGCAAAAAAAGAAATACTAGAGGCAACAGGGTGGAAATTAAATTATGGTAAATGGCAAAAAAAGATGGGTAGATATATAGAATTGAATCTTGCAGTAAATTCAGAAGATGAAACAAGGGTAAAAAATTGCTGAAAGTATAAAAAGAACAGTTAGAAGATGCAGGAATAAAAATATATATAAATAAAGTATCATTAAGCACATATAATTCATATTTAAAAAATAAAAATTACGATATTATTTTAACTGGAATGTACAATTCATATAGTCCGGATTTAAATACATTGTATGCTGAAAACAATTTGGCTAATTATAAAAATGAAGAAATATTTGAAATATTAACAAATATAAATAATACTACAGATGGAACTATACTAAAAGAAAAGTATAATAGGTTAATAGAAATATCACAAGAAGATGTTCCATATATAAGTATGTGCAGAAATAAAAAATATAATGGTTTGTAGTCCGAACTTAATAGGTGAAATATCGCCAAACAACTATACATGTTACTACAATATTGATACATGGTATAGACAATAAAATAAAAAATGAAAAAAAAAAAGTGTTGACAAAAATAAAAATTTAATATATAATAAGTACAAACAAATGTTTAAAAGAAAAATGGGAGGAAAAAATATGAGTAACGAAAATTCAGAAAAAAGGAAAAAGCATTAGAAATGGCATTAAGTCAAATAGAAAAACAATTTGGTAAAGGATCTGTAATGAAATTAGGAGACTTTACGGCAATGAATATAGAAGCAATACCAACAGGAGCATTAAGTCTAGATATAGCACTAGGAATAGGAGGAATTCCAAGAGGAAGAATAATAGAAGTATTTGGGCCAGAATCTTCTGGAAAAACCACATTAGCATTACATATGATAGCAGAAGCACAAAAAAATGGGAGGAGAAGCAGCATTTATAGATGCAGAACATGCATTAGACCCAGTATATGCAAAAAAATTAGGAGTAGATATAGATAATTTAATAGTATCACAACCAGACACAGGAGAACAGGCATTAGAGATAGCAGAAGCATTAGTTAGAAGTGGTGCACTAGATATAATTGTAGTTTGACTCAGTAGCAGCATTAGTTCCAAAAGCAGAAATAGATGGAGATATGGGAGATTCACATATAGGTTTACAAGCAAGATTAATGTCACAAGCATTAAGAAAGCTAGCAGGTGCAATAAATAAATCAAAATCTGTTATAGTATTTATAAATCAATTAAGAGAAAAAAGTAGGAGTAATGTTTGGAAACCCTGAAACAACTCCAGGAGGAAGAGCATTAAAATTCTATTCATCAGTAAGATTAGATATAAGGAAAATAGAACAAATAAAGCAAGATGGAGAAGTAGTTGGAAATAGAGCAAAAGTAAAAATTGTAAAGAACAAAGTAGCACCACCATTTAGAGAAGCAGAGTTTGACATAGTATATGGAAAAGGAATATCAAAGGAAGGAAATATATTAGACTTAGGAGTTAACTTAGACATAGTAGAAAAAAGTGGATCATGGTTTAGCTATAATGGACAAAGGATAGCGCAAGGCAGGGAAAAATGTAAAAAAGATATTTAGAAGAAAATCCACAAATTGCCAAAGAAATAGAAGAAAAAAAAATAAGAGGTAAATACAACGAAGCATTTGAAAAAAGTTTAGGTGAAGAAACAGTAGACGAAGAACAAGAGACCGAACCAGAAGAATAACTCTGGCAAATATGCCGTTGGAAGGAGCATATCCATGGAAGATTTAATTATAGAATATGACAAGAATAAGACCAAAATACTAAAATATATTATGTACAAAAAAAAGAACAGAAAAAGAAATAATTCAAAAATTTTCAAGTACTATAGAAAAAGATATGCTAGAAGACATAATTGAAGAATTAAAAAGAGAATGGATATATAAATGATAAATTATATATCCAGAAAGCTGTAACAGAATATATGAGCTTGCAAAATCTATCAATAAAAGAAATTGAATATAAATTATATTCAAAAGGCATAAGCAATGATATAATAGAAACATATTTTAGTAGTATTATCGAGCAACTAGAGGAATATGAACTTCAAATCAGCTAAGAATATAATATTAAAAAAAACAGCAAACAATGTCAGAAGACGAAATAAAAATGTTTTTAAGAAAAAAAATATAATCAGGATACAATAAAACAGGCTTTTTCAGATGATTAGGAATTACAGAATAGGGGAAATAATAAATGCAAAATGTATTAACTTTAGAAACAAATAAATATGCAATAAAATTACAAAACTTTGAAGGTCCACTTGATTTATTATGTCACTTGATTGATAAAAATAAAATGAACATATGTGACATAAAAAATAAGTGAAATTACAGACCAATATATAGAATATCTAAATAAAATGGAACAGATGAATTTGGAAATAACAAGTGAATTTTTAATAATGGCATCAACACTACTATATTTGAAATCTAAAAGCCTTCTTCCATCAATAGAAGAAGACGAAAAGGAAATATCAGAAGAAGAGCTAATAAGAAGAATTATAGAGTATAAAAAATATAAAGAAATAAGCAAAAAAGCTAAACGAATATTACAAAGAAAATTCTAAAAGATTTTTTAAATTACCAGATAAAATAGAGTTACCTAAACAAAAATTAGAATTAGAATACTCAAAAGATATTATAGTTCAGCTGTACAAAGATGCAATAGATAAGAATTCAAAGAGATTAAATCAAAATGCTAAAAATATAGAAAAAAATTGCAATAGTAGAAAACTATACAGTGGCAGATAAAGTAAAAGTAATGTTTAAAGAATTAATACGCAAAAAAAAGATTTGTATTTAACACGTTATTTTCGTTAAATAAATGTAATAAAAAAGAGGTTGTTACAGCTTTTACAGGTTTGCTGGAATTATCTAGAAGAAACAAAATTATGACAAAGCAAGAAAAAACATTTGGAGATATATTGGTAGAAAAATACCAAAAAAAATGGTTAAAATATAAAAAAGGTTAAAACTAATAATATAGTGAAGGAGATTTACATATGCCGTTAGTTTTAACCTTTTTAATATTAATTGCTATTGTATTTATAATAATAGTATTATCTACAATTAAATTTGAAATTGTAGATTTTTGAGATATCTAACATCATTCAAATAACTCCTAAAAATTATAAAATAAAATTATCATTTTATTTATTTGGAAAAAATAAAATTATTTTCTTTTAAATTAAATAGTGAGAGAGCAAGAAAAAGATGTATTCAAAAATGAACATAGAAAAATTTGATATAGAAAAAGGAAGAAAACTTTTAACAATTAAAAATATCAATATATTAAAAAAAAATTAAATATAAGGCTAGATTATTTGGATTTAGAGTTAGACTTAGGATTGGAAGATGTTATTTTAACAACTGAATTGATAACCCTTATCTCTATAGTAATATCAAATATACTACCTCACATTATAAGCAGGTATATACCAGATAAATATAGGCATAAAATAATGCCCATATATATTAACAAAAATGCATATTACATCAAACTTAACTGTATATTTCAACTAAAAATAGTACATATTATAAAAACATAATATATATCTATTTAAAGAAAGGAAAAAAGTGATAAAAATGAATGAACATCCAATAGAAGGTTTGATGACTACAGCGATGGATAGCATACGTAATATGATTGATGTAAATACAATAATAGGTGAACCAATAGAGACAATTAACAATGTAATAATAATTCCTGTTTCAAAAGTTGGATTTGGGTTTGCAGCAGGAGGTAGTGAATTCAAAGGAGAAGCTATAAATGAATATAATAAAAAAGAAAAAAAGAAGAACAAATACAATATAAACTACCATTTGGAGGTGGTTCTGGAGCAGGAGTATCTATTAATCCAGTTGCATTTATAGTAATACAAGAAAACAATGTTAGATTATTGCCAATAGAACATTGTTCATCAATAGATAGATTATTAGACTATATTCCAGACTTTATGGACAAAATAGGCAATTCTCTTAATAAATCACCAAAGCAAACATACACAAACCAATAGGGGGAGCACAATGTGCTCCTTTATTGAGAGATATTTATTTTGACATTTTATGTAAAACGTGGTAAAATGGTTATAGATGTTTATTAAAAATATAAAAAAGGAGGATACTGATTAGTAATCGGTGAAAAAAAGAATAATGAGTAATGGATTAAAAGCATTTGATGAAATAAAAATTTTGAAAAATGAACGGTGATGCGATTAGAGAACTACTTAGAGAGATGACAGGTGACACTGTTGTAAATGCTAAAGGTATATTTGAACCAGAAAAAATAAAGAGAGCAAACCAATATTTAAAGGATATTTTGGAAAGTACAAATTTGGACGAGTATTTAAAAAACATGGACAAGAGTGAATTCAACATTTAGTTATGGAACATTATTTTACAGTAACTGATATGCAAAAAATAGCGGATAGACTAAATTCAAATAGTAAGAATAGTTCGGAAAGAGATACAGGTTGGAGCAAAGAAGGATTCATTTGGGGAAGAACCGAAATTGTAATTCCAAAATTACTTATTAATAAAAAAGAAGAAATAAAAGTAATTAAAAATGTCGGAACAGAAGGAATTGCTTTAGTATTATCAGATGAAGCTAGTTCAAGAGATTTGTTAATATCTCCTAGTCATTTTCAAGAAATATTTAAGAAATTTTTAGAACGTTCAATAAAAGAAGAAATGTCGGTGGAGACATGGAAAATCATACGTAAAAGATTGGCTGAATTGAAAGAAAAAGCTGTAATTAATGATGAATTTATAGATCAGATTCAACCAACATTAGAGCATATAAAACAAAGTATAAAAAAACAAAATGCTGATTTCAATAATATAAAGAAAATTAAAGAACTACTTAATTTATCTATTATTACTCCAAAAGACATAATAGATGAGACGCCAGACGAAGTTATACATGATATGTTAAAATCTAGTAGTCATATGTTTAAAGGTTGGAGCGACTATGAAATCTTACAATTAATAGATAGAAAGGACATAAACACTCATGAATATAAACAACTCTTAGATGGAAGAAATATATGAATATTGTAAAAGTAATAGAAAATGCTACTAGAGCAAAAACAATCCAAAACTTTGGTTCTATAGAAATGTACAATTTTAATGCAGGAATAGAAAATAGCAAATTTTTAATGCGATTATTAAATAAAATTCCAAGACAGTATATCGAAAATATTTCAGATGATTTAATGGATATTTATTTAAATGGTTTTAATTCATTAACAACTATTCCATTGACAAACCAAGACATTCTAAAATTGTTAAAAGAAGGAATAATTGATGAAAAAAAAAGAATAGTCGATTTATATGAGCAACAACAAAACAACACATCAGAATATATAGACGATATAGATAATCAAGAGTTTTTAGAGTTTTTAACTATAGATAGGATGGTTAATATAGTAAATGACCAAGACTTAACGCAAAGATTTAAAAAAATGTATAATAATTTAATAAATCAACAAAGTAAAGAAGAAAATGAGCATAGATGGAAAAATGTACTTGATAAATATATGCAAAAGTGAAAAGAGTCAAGAAGAGAAAGAAAAAGAAATTGCAAAATTAATATCTGAAAGAATATTACCAATACATACTCTTGATGAAGACACCATTTTAAACTTGGCAGAAAGTAGACAGCTTCCTTATGATTTATTAGTAGAAGAATTTATGCAAGGAAATATATCAAGGAATATGATTGAAACGGTAATATCAAGTCAGGAAATTCCAGAACTTTCTGCTAAATCATTAAGGGATTTATACATAGAAGAAATAATAAGTATAGAAAACTTAAAAAATTTAGATGATGAAAAAGTACAAGAACTTAGAAGAGAATTAATAGAAATAATATTACCAGAAGATGAAGAAAAAAAAAATCATTATATGTCAAAACTTAATAATGCATATATGGAGGATATAATAGATTTTGAAACATTAACAAGGATGAAAGACAATGGTATTTTATCTGAAGAAGAGTATGCTAAAATGCGTGAGCTTTATGATGAGAAGATAGCATTAAAAAAAAACTAAAGGAAATAAAGTATATAGTATGTGAAACAGAGGCTGAGCAAGTAAAAGAAAGAAAAAAAAAAGGTCCACCTGAAAATGAAACACCAACGAGAGACTCAAGATATATGAAATATATAATAAATGAGTTTGGCGGAGAAACTACAACAGAAGAATATATAAAACCAATATATGGTGGAAATTTAGATAAGTATTATATGATAATCCAACCTAAAGCTAGGATAGCAATCTTAGAAAGTCCTACTCATGGAAATGCAACATATATATTACCATTAAAAAGTCGCATTGGAATTTGTACAGACGAAAAACAAAAAGGATTTAAAAGGAACATTTGGAGTAGAGCATTTGAATCATAGTAAAAATTGGAAAATCAATTTGGAAGAGAGAGCACGCAAGGTACAAAAATCAATAGGAGTGCAAGTAGAAGAACAAAACCTGGGAAAAACAAGGCGTTGTTTTATCAGAAGAGGGAGATGAACCAAGATAAATATATAAATGGAGGAAATTATGGAAGATAAAAAGTTTATAAGAGATAAAATTTTTTGCCAAAAATTCTAAAAGGTGAATTTATCCGTGGAAACAATAGTATAATTATTGAATTTCCATTTGTATTAAATGATGGTGGACGCAATGTTGAAATACCAAAAAGAAGAATTTATTGAAATATATTGGGATGCGATTAAGGCGGAAATTAACCAAACAATTATAGATTATAAACATGACGTAAACATTCATCAAGAAGATATTGTTCTTTTTGCATTAACTGGAGAAATAATGATACCAAAACTTGTGGAATTAGGAATTTTAACAGAAAGGGAAGCTGGAATTAGAAAAAAAATTCCAACATTTGAGGAATTATATAAAACGTATCAAGATGAAGTAATTTTAAAAAGCAATGTTAGAAATAATTCCAGATGCTAGTCAAAGAATATTGGAAATGATGAAAAAAAAGGATATAAGTTTAATAATAATTGCATGACAGTAATATATAATGATTTTGATAAATTTAATCAAAAAGAACTAAATGAAGAGATTAGTTGGAACATAGCAAGAGGAAATATTGATATGGTAGGTTTAAATGAAGAAGCCAAGCAAGCGATAAAAAAAATGCAAGTAGTAGAACTTTTAAGCAGTAGAAAAAGATGTTTCTATTTCTGACCTTATTAAAATGCAAAAGAATGGATATCTCAATTCATATGAAACCATATATTATATGAAATTGTTGGGAAGAGATCAAAAACAAATAAAGGATTTTTTAAGAAAAAATCCACAAATACTAGATGGACTATCTAATCTAGAGTTATTTGTGTGTTTAAAATCAAAACTTATTGAAGACAAATATTTAACACAAAGATTTAAAACGCCAGAAGACATTATGCAAATAGTAGCTTTAAATTTTCAATATGTTGATGATTATGAACCATATACGACCGAAGAACAAATCATTAGAGGGTTGAGAATGGAAGAAATTATTCCAATATTAAAAAACTACCAAAAACAATTAATGCCATCTTCAGATTTATTATATAAATTTCACATGAATTTGGAAAATATGCAAAATGAAAATTGTATTCAATTATACTTTTCGGGCAGAGATATGCTACAATTTGCTGAGGCGGGATTATTAGAAGATACTAGATTAATTGATATTTACGAAAAAGAACAAAAACTATATTATGATTTAACAAAGAAAAAAACAGTAATATGTAGAAATGAAAACGGAAAAAAAGAGAAGTACCGTCAGAAGAATTTATAACAGAAAAATTTAATAAATATTCAATACCATTAGAATCATATATTGATTATTTTTCAATTGATAGAATATTGCCTATATTGAATAATCCAGAATATAGTGAGAGACTTATAGCAATGCTAAAAGACATTAAATCAAAAAGCAAATAATTAAATATGGATCAGAAAAGACTGAAGATGAAGTAGAAAAATGGATAAAACAATATGTTTCTCTACACCAAAAGAAAAGCAAAGATAATCCAGAAATTTCTAAAACATTAACAATATTATGTGAAAAGGGAATTCTTGACATAGAAGAAATAATAAGCTTTAATATAAGAAAGACAGACTTGCTTGAGCTTTATAATAAAGGAAGAGTAAAGCTATCAAATATATCGCCATATTTAACAAATGAAGATTTAACTGATTTATACTATGATGATAAAGCAACATTACAAGAAATAACTGAATTATTTAGCGATGGATTAATAAGCAAAGAAGTTTATAAAAAAAAATTTTTTCTAATGATGAAATAATTGATGCAATAATAGTTGGAGACATTAAGGCAGTTAACATTTTAGAAGCATATTTAAAAAATAATTTAGAGTTAGAAGATATTAATAAGATATTCAACAAGGATAACAATCTAATTAGAGAACATCTAACTGAAGCCATAACAGAAATGGCAATGCCAGAAGAAGAACAACAAAAAAAAATCAATATATAAGTAAGATAGAAGAGGCATATTTAAATCATGTAATAGACTATGATTTGCTTGCTAAAAAATGAGAGATGAAAGAAAAATAAAAAAGAGGAAGATTTTAAGACAATAATATGGAAATATAATGTTAAGGAAGCAATAGAAGAAATTAAAGGCAAATATGGAGAATACATATTTAATTCTGGAGAAAACGATGGAGAACCTATTCCAGCCCAAGGATTGGGACCAAACCCTATAAAAAAAAGTTAGAACTCCGCTTTATATGAAATATATAATGGAATTAAGTCAAAACAATGCAACGCCAATAATTATAAGGAAAGGTGCATTAAATGGATATAAGTTTATACTGCTAGAAGATATGAAAGTTGTTATATTAGAAAAAGAAAAAAAAATTCAAATGCAACATATGTTCTTTCGGTTGTAAAAGCTTTGGAAAAGGCACAAGAAAATACAAAAAAAGAATTAAGAGGAACAGCTGATGTTGAAGTAGTAAAGCATACTGCAAACTGGGCAGAAAATTTAAATAAAAAGCTATTCAAAAAAGTACAAGAGTATACAATTTTAGAAGGACAACCTGATGTTACATATATTAAAGATTTAACAGAAGAAAGAGGAAGAAGGATTAATGAACTAGGAGAAGCTATAAAAAGATTATTATATAAAAAGCAAGAAAAATAGGAGAATAATTAGATAGTGTAAAGTAATCTATGAAAAATGTAGGGGCGATTTTAATCGCCCGCACTTCGAAGAAATTACTAGAAAATAATTAAGAGGAGAGATATAAATGTATACATATGATTTAGACAAAATAAAGAATGTTTTATTAGGAGTAATTAAGGGGATAGAACAAAACAAGTGGACTTTAAATAAAGCAATAGAAGAGGATAAAAAAAAATAGGATATACAGAAGATTTAGACAAAATAAAGGAAAGCATAAACAGCTATTTAAATTATAATCCACAATTAACTATTCAAGACATAAAAAATCAAAGTATGGATGGATATGGTAATATTGCTATAATTTATGATGGTAGTGTTGAAAATAACAATAGAATCTATAATTAAAGTTCTATATACCCATAACAATATAACACTTGTTCCAAACCTAAATTTGAGTATTAACAATTGCATTGTAGAAATAATTACGAAAGAATTGAAAAAAAAATAAATATAATACTAATATAGAAATTTGCGATGACATAAATAAAATATATTCAAATCAAAATATGTTTGATATTGCAATATTTGTGGGAGATAAGTACGAATACAAAAAAATTTAAAACCAGATTTTATAAAGACGTAGTTTATAATCCATATGGATATATATCTGTATATGCAGATAGTAGTGACTTTAAAAACATTTTGGTACAATTAGATAAAATTGCATATATAAATAATTTTGGTATTGAATATTATAATGAAACTAACCTAGAAGAAGTAATTAGTAAAATAAATGAAATAACATTCCGTAATACTGTGGCAATCTTTACTAAAGATTCTAAAAAAAAAGCAACAGAACTTATATACAAGCTTAAAGCTGACAAAATATTTATAAATAAAAATCCATTTGAAGAATATAAATTTGAATTAAATGAAGAAGATTTGCTAATGAAAAAAATAATAAAATAAATAAAACAGTTTGTATTGACAAAATAATAAAAAATTAGTATAATTTTATGGTAGCAAAATTATTTAGATACTATTATAAATAATATAGATATCACTTACGAGGAGGGAATTAATATGGCAAAACCAAAAAGAAGATGGTCAAAAGCAAGAACACATTTAAAAAGATCTACATGGAAATTAGAAAATAAAATTTAGTAGCATGTACACATTGCCATGAACTTATTATGCAACATAGAGTTTGTCCAAATTGCGGGTATTATAATGGAAAAGAAGCAATAGCACAAAACACAGAAACAAAATAATTTGTAAATGCTAATTGATATGTATTTTTTTAAACTGTTGATTTTTAGAAAGTCAACAGTTATTTTCGTTATGCAAAAAATGCTTGATATTTTTGCTTTAATATAGTAAAATTATAAGGTAAAAAAGTAAGGGGTGAAAGAGATGGCAAAGCCAACAGTTGCAATAGTAGGAAGACCAAATGTTGGAAAATCAACTTTTTTTAATTATATAATAGGAAAAAAAAATTATCTATAGTAGAAGATACTCCTGGGGTTACAAGAGATAGAGTTTATGCTGAAACTGAATGGAGAGATAAACAGTTTACGTTAATTGATACAGGAGGAATAGAGCCAAAGTCTAATGATATAATATTATCTCAAATGAGAAAGCAAGTAGAAATTGCAATAGAAGTAGCAGATGTTATAATATTTTTAACGGATATGAAGCAAGGGGTTACACCAGACGATTTAGACATAGCTCTAATGTTAAAAAAAAAATCACGTAAACCAATTATACTTGTATGTAATAAAGCAGATAGTTTTGGAAAAATGCCTAACGAAATTTATGAATTCTATAACTTGGGCTTAGGTGATCCATATAGAGTTTCTGCTGTTAATGCATTAGGAAATTGGAGATGTATTAGATGCAATTTACGATAAATTGCCAAATGATATAACAGAAAATGATGATGAATTAACAATAAAAGTTGCAATTATAGGTAGACCAAATGTGGGCAAATCTTCATTGGTAAATAAGATATTAGGTGAAAATAGAGTAATTGTAAGTGACATAGCAGGTACTACTAGAGATGCTACTGATTCGAAATTTGAAAATGAATTTGGAAAATATGTATTTATTGATACAGCGGGTATAAGAAAAAAAAGAGCAAAGTAAATGAAAATATAGAAAAATACAGTGTAATTAGAAGTTTGTTGGCAGTTGAGCGTGCAGATGTCTGCATATTAATGTTAGATGCAACAGAAGGAGTGACAGACCAAGATGCAAAGATTGCAGGTGAAGCACATGAAGCTGGCAAGGGCATAATAATTGTTGTAAATAAATGGGATGAATATGAAAAGGAAAATGGAACTTTAGAAAAATACAAAAAGATGTATATAACAAATTATTATCATATTTGCAATATGCTCCAATACTATTTATTTCAGCTAAAACAGGACAAAGAGTACATAAACTATATGAACTTATTAATAGTGTAGCAAGCCAAAACGCCTTGAGAGTTCAGACATCTGTGCTAAATCAGGTATTGAATGAAGCAATTTCAATAGTGCAACCACCTACAGATAAAGGAAAAAAGGCTAAAAATATTTTATATGACACAAGCTTCAACAAAGCCACCAACATTTGTAGTATTTGTAAATGACAAAGAACTATTCCACTTTTCTTATGAAAGATATCTAATAAATCAATTAAGAAAAAGAATTTGGTTTAGTGGGAACACCAGTAAGAATAATAGTAAGAGAAAAAAAATGAAAAAGATTTATAAAAGGAGGAAATTATTATGATGCCATATATAATAATAGCAATTATAGCATATTTAATAGGAAGTATTAATTTTTCAGTTATAATAAGTAAAAGGGGTAGCAGGATTTGATGTAAGAGAAAAGGGAAGTGGAAATGCAGGTACTACCAATATGTTAAGAACTGTTGGAAAAGCTGCTGCTGCAATTACATTAGTTTGTGATATATTAAAAGGAGTTGTTGCTATATTACTAGCATTACTAATTGGAAAAATTGCTAAAGGTGCAAGCACTCCATTACTAATACAACTCGCAGGAATATTAGTAATTATAGGACATACATTTCCAGTATTTTTTAAATTTAAAGGTGGCAAAGGAGTGGCTACGGCAGTAGGTGTATTACTAACAACAAATTGGCAAATAGGACTTATTTGTTTAGTTTTTGGACTAGTATTAATAGCACTAACAAGAATGGTTTCACTAGGTTCAATAAGTGCTGCGATATTATTTCCTATACTAGTTTTATTTATAAAAAGCAATTATATAGTAGAAGGAAGTTATTTTGTATTTAGCATTATAATAGCTGTTCTTGTAGTATTTAATCATAGAGAAAATGTAAAAACGCTATTAAATGGGCCAGAAAATAAAATAAGCTTTAAAAAAATAAAGGAGAAAAATGCTAATGAAAAAAAATATGTATTATAGGTAGTGGAAGTTGGGGGGAGTAGCTATTGGAATTCATGCAGCCAATACTGGTAACAAAGTTATTATGTGGGCACATTCTGATGAGGAATGTGCAGAAATAAACAAAAAAATCGAAGAACTAAATATTTGCCAAATGTTACAATACCACAAAGTATTAAATGTACAACTAGTTTGGAAGAAGCAATAAAGGAAAGCGAAATTATCTTTCATGTAACTCCATCTAAATATACAAGAGAAACAATGAAAAAATATAAGCAATATATTACAAATCAGCCGGTAATAATTTGTTCTAAAGGCTTTGAATCATCAACATTATACACATTAAGTGAAGTGGCAAATGATGAGATGCCAAATGTAAAAATAGGAGTTTTTTCTGGACCAAGCCACGCAGAAGAAGTTTCTACAGGTATACCAACAGCAATAGTTATAGCATCAAAGTATATAGAATGTTTTATATAATGTACAAGATGCCCTAATGGATGAACATTTAAGAATTTATACTTCAACAGATGTAAAAGGTGTTGAACTTGGTGGAGCGTTAAAAAATATTATGGCATTCTGTGCCGGTATAGCAGCAGAATTACAACTTGGCGATAATACATTTGCTGCTTTAATAACAAGAGGTTTAACAGAAATTTCAAGACTTGGTGTAGCTATGGGAGGTAACCATAATACATTTTATGGATTATCTGGTTTAGGAGACTTAATAGTTACATGCCTAAGTGAACATAGTAGAAATAGAAGAGCAGGAAGATGTATTGGTAAGGGCCTATCAGTGGAAGAAACAAGAGAAGAAATAGGAATGGTAGTAGAAAGTTTTGATAATATTGAAGTGACTTATAAACTTTCTAAAAAAATATAATATAGAAATGCCAATTGTAAACACAGTTTACGATATACTTTATAACAATTTAGAACCAAAGGAAGCAGTAAAAAAAGGCTAATGACACGTGAAAAGAAAAGTGAATAATATTTTACCAAGGATACCTTTCATAAAGGTATCTTATTATTTTATCTGCATTATAGTCATTTATATTTATAAAAAAAAATCTTTATCTAAACTAATCCACATATTTATTTTATATTTATCATTATTTTCTATAAAAGTACCAATTATATCTGCTATTTCAGTAGGATTTTTATAATGATTTTCCCCACAATAATTCGTCACTTATTTTAAATTCAGATGTAGTAAAAAATTTATTTAAAAAACTTGAAATTTCACCAGGCTTATCACTGTATAATTTAACAATACTCTCCATCAAATTAACCTCCATTTTTTGTATGTATATTTAGAATAAATGTAAGTTCTTTGGAAATAATAAGTACACAGTATAAGGGGGGAAATTATGAAAAAAAATAATATTAATATTTATTATATGCAAAAAATATTTTTTTATTAATTATATGTTTATTTATTCTTACCGGTTGCAATAATAAAAAAATGATGATGAAAAACTAAAAAGTAAAATACGAGATCAAATAAGTTATTTAGAAAAAGATTTAATTTCTATGTTAAATGGATTTAATAATATTTCATATTCAAATTATAAAATAGAAAAAAAAACAGGGAGCTCAAAGTTCACAAACAAATACATTAATTGAGGAAAATAAAAAACAAGGTTCTACAAATGGAGAAAGCTCACAAGAAACAAAGCGAAATAATGACAGTGTAGAAAAGTCTTCTAATGAAAGTGAATCTGATAATATGAATGATAATAATAGCAATGCCAGTAATCAGGGAAACTCAAGTATAATAATGGTGCCTAATAGCATACTTTTAAGTGATATCAACCAGAAAATTGATTGGAATAATATGAAATATGAAATTGAAAAGATATATAGCACGTGGAATTCCTTATTTATTTATAGATTTAAATTCTTTAGAAAAAGGGAACACTAAAACTTTGGAATTTTCAAGCACATTAAATGACACTACCAAAAGCATAAAAAAGCAGAAAATAAAATAGCGTCAATGCAAAATATAGCAGAGATGTATATTAAATTAGAGATTATAGTAAGAGTTATACTAATGATAATCTTCAGATAAACATAATTGATACCAAAAAAGAATATAATACAAGCATATGTATATGTAACAGAGAATAATTGGGATATGGCATTGAATAGTATAAATAAGGCAGACGAAAGTTTTGGAAATGTAATAAACAATGTAAGTGCACAGCCAGCAAATCAATCAAATATAAATAAAGCATATGTTTTATTAAAAGAAGAAAAAAAAAAGCGATAGATTTAAAAGATCAAGACATTTTTTTTTATTAACTATAAAATGATAATGCAGGAATTATATGACATTTAGGTTGATTTATACATCAATTTATAGTATAATTAAAGAGTGGTAAATTGAATAGTCGCGTATAGCAAGACCGAAAGGTAGCGTACGAGGAAAGTCCGGGCTCCATAGAGCAATAATGCTGGATAACGTCCAGTGAGGGTAACCTTAAGGAAAGTGCAACAGAAAATAAACGCCACTTATAGTGGTAAGTGTGAAAAGGCGAGGTAAGAGCTCACCGCAAATATGGTGACATATTTGGTCAGTGTAAACCCCATTTGGAGCAACACCGAGACAAGAAGGTTAAGACTGCTCGTCGTCTTCTTAATTTGGTGGCATGATGCATATAGCAATATATGTACTAGATAAATGACTATTCTAGACAGAACCCGGCTTATAGATTTGCCATTATTTAAATACTAGGATTTTATGTCCTAGTATTTATTTGATAATTGATTTAATATCAGAAGGTATAGTGGCTATATATTCTACATTTAAACCTGTAATTGGATGTATAAATTTAACTTTATATGCATGTAATGCTTGTCTATTTATTACTGAAGAAGGATTGCCATATAACGTATCGCCTAATATTGGATGACCAATATTAGATAAATGAACACGTATTTGATGAGTTCTACCTGTTTCCAAAGTAACACATGTACTACAGAAGTATTTTTTAATGATTTTAGTACATTGTAATGCGTTATGGCTATATCTCCATCTGAACACACACATCTTTCTATAATACTATTTTCTTTTCTACCAATAGGTAAATTAATTGTTCCGATTTTACTTTCAAATATTCCTTCACAAACAGCAATATATTCTTTGAAAAAAGTGTTTTTTTCATTTCTTTAACAAGAAATTCCTGAATGTACTCGTTTTTTTGGCAAATATAACAATTCCAGAAGTATCTTTATCTAATCTATTAATAGGTCTTATTTTTTTTCTTAATATTTTTCTGTTCAAAGTAAAAACTTTACACCATTTGCTAAACTATCTGTGTAATGCAATATTGAAGGATGTATAGCAATACCAGAAGGCTTGTTTATAACTATATAATATTCATCTTCATATATGATATTTAAATCTATCTGTGTTGGTATTATATTTTCACTTTTTTTCAAAATCAATAAGAATTTCAACAATATCAAAAAAGGCTTTAACCTCGAATCTACAAATGTAGGGGTACTATTTAGCCAAATTTTTTTATTTTTTTTTAGTTTGACTAATAATCTATCTGAAATTTGAAACTTTAATTTTAATAATTCTTTTTACATTAAAAAAAAATTGTCATTAGGTTGTATGGTATATGTTAATTTCATTTTAGACCTCTATTTTCCAATATATAGGTGGCTTCTAAATCAGCTTCATGTAATGCCATAACTAATGGATATTTTTCCAATACTAGACTAAGGGTATTATGTAATTCTTTGGGTTCACTAAAACCCATGTGCCATCTTATTGCATACATTTCTTCCATACTTAGATTAATAAATGTGCTAATCATCATAACAGACTTTTTCTCCGTGGCCATATGGAATAGTATCATTGATAGAATAATAAGGTTCCTTTACCCATATACTTCATTTTTTTTTTTTTTTTCTCATTTCTACACAATAATAATTTGCTTTGCATAAATCATGAAGTAAAGTAATAATTATAATTGTATCTTCTTTAATATTTAATAAATCTGCATAGGGAAATTGTTTTAGTTTTTGCTTTAACACTTTATAAACATTTAAACTGTGCTCTAAAAAGTCCACCTTCATAACTCCCATGAAATCTGGTGCTAGCAGGAGCTTTATAAAAGTCAGACTTTTCTATCCAGGCTAATAATTTATCAATGCCATCTCTATTAGTACTTTTTAATAATTCAATAAATTCTTCTTTCATTTATAAACATCCTTTCAAATAGCTTTATATACATAATTATATATTTTAAAACTAAAAGTGTCAATTGACAGAAAAATTAAAATTTAGTATATATGAAAGAAATGTGATAATGTCTTAAGTAAAGAAATGAGAAAATGTCCCGACCCAAAAATACTTGTTCTCTTAAATGATATAATAAGGGCATCATTTAAAATTAAGGAGGACAATATGCGAAAGGTGGAACTCTCATTGAAAGAAAAAAAGAAAAATATGAAGTTATTAAAAAACTAGTAGAAACTAATGGTAACAAAGAACGTGCTAGAATAAAGCTAAAATTAAAAAGTATTAGACAAGTCAACAGATTAATTGCCGGATACAAGAAATTTGGCAAGTCCTTCTTTGTTCATGGTAATAGAGGTAGAAAACCCAAGCATGCTTTAACAGATGAATTAAAAAACGAAATTGAGACTTTATATACCTCTAAATACTTTGATTGTACTTACACCCAATTTGCTGAATATTTGGCAGAAAGAGAAAAACATATTTTTATCTACTCCTGAAGTTGGTCAAATACTTAGAGAAAAAGTATATTTTATCCCCTAGATCTCGTAAGATAACTAAAAAGAATATTAAGAAAAAAATTGATTGCTCAAAAAGAAAGGTCCAAATCTAAAAATGAAATTGCTAAACTTCGAATTTGTTGATGCTTTCTTGAATTATAAGACAAGTATTAAATGTCCTAATAAAAATTATGCTGATTTTCTTTTTTTTCAATATTAGATTATCAATTTCCTGTATTCTTTGCTGATGGTATTTATGATTTTTCCAAGGTTTATGATAAGGATAGTAAAACTATAAATTGGAGTTATTCTTCTAACTCTAAGACTGAACATGATAAGTTAATTAGTAATTTTGAAAAAGAAGCTAATAAGTTTTTGAATGGTGTTACTGAGAATTTATCTGATAGTAAGAAGGCTCAAATTATATATCATAATTTATCTAAAGCTATTTCTTATAATTATAATTCTTTAAATGATTTTAAAAATACTGAATCTTATTATGTTTATGTTAATCATAGTGGTATATGTCACTCTTTTGCTTATACTTACAATCAATTATTAACACAAGTTGGTATTGAAAGTACTATTGCTATTGGTCAAGCTAAAGGGGCTTCTATTGGGCATTCCTGGTCTATTATTAAGATTGATGGTGTTTATTATTTTGCTGATCCTACATATGAGATATATTATAAAAATGGTGCTTTTTATAAGTATTTTTTGGTATGGGAATAAAGGAAAGAGAAAGTACTAATGAATATTATGAAGATAATATAGTAATTGGTATGTATGATTCAAAGCCTATGAAAAACTATGGAAATTTTGATAAAAATTTACCTATATTAAAGTAGTTATAAGTATAGTAATATTTATAATAAAGAAAAACATAAATGCACTAGTATAAATATAGAATTATAGAATTTTCATCAGATTTAAAAGGTAATTATAAATCTGTAGAACATTTAATTGATATTGCTGATGATGTAATGTATAAAATTAAAATTAATAAAAAATCCAAAATCTAAAAATAGTAACTTTGATTTGAATACCATTTTTTTTTTGATAAATGATTGGCACGAATATTATGTGACTATTCAGAATACTATAGGAATATTTGCATTTTTTCTTTTTTATCTCATTATTTATTCGTATGGCAAGATATAAAAAAAGAAGTTAATGATGAAATGGAAATTACAAATTTAAGAAAATGTGATTCAATTTTGTTTTATAATTACAACAGCATTAATTGTAGGTATTGGCTTTCTATCAGCAATCTTAAGATTTAAAATATCATCAGAGATAATTGGATATATGTTGATGGGGGGTCTTATTTTAAATTCAATTATTAGAGTTATATTATTTTGTATAATTGATAAAAAGGGATGCTAAAATGAAATTTACAACTAAAATAAAAAGATTATCGTGAAAAAGTAGGAATGAAGCAATCTGAATTGGCTGAACTAGTAAATGTTAGAAGAGAAACAATAGTGTGCTTAGAAAATGGAAAATACAATCCTTCTTTTTTTTTCGCAAATGACCCATGTCATCGCTCCATTAAGTAAAATCGTTGCACAAATGTAACGCTAATGATTAAATCAATCTAAAAAAGATTGATTTTTTTTTTTTATGCTACTTCTATATACCGATGAACATACTTGTCCTATACCTGTACAAGAGGTGGTGTTTATGGGATTTATATTATTTTTATAATTCTATTGTCCAAAAATTTTTTTTTATATTAAAAAGGTCCTTTAATTGTTTGAGCTTTGTTATTGATATATCATAGGAAATGTGCTATACTAACTATTGATAAAATAATATGAAATTATGGAGGAAATATGGGTTTTTTTGATAAATTAAAAACAAGGGTTAAGTAAAACTAAAAGTTCATTTGATGAAAAACTAAATAATGTATTTAGCAATTTTAGAAAAGTAGATGAGGAACTTTTAGATGAATTAGAAGAGGCATTGATAATGTCTGATGTTGGAGTAGAAACTTCTACCAAAATTATAACAAATTTGAGAAATAAAATAAAAAAAAAAAAAGATAGAAGACGAGCAAGCTGTAAGGCAAGCTCTAAGAGATGAAATTAAAAATGTATTAGAAGAAGTGGACAATACTTTAAAGTTAGAAACAACTCCATCTGTGATATTAGTAGTAGGCGTAAATGGTGTTGGCAAAACTACTTCTATAGGGAAAAATAGCTAACAGACTAAAAGCAGGATGGCAAAAGGTAGTTGTTGCAGCAGCAGATACCTTTAGAGCAGCAGCAGTAGAGCAACTTGAAATATGGGCCAATAGAGCAGGATGTGACATAGTAAAAAAGAGAAGAGGGAACAGATCCAGCAGCAGTTGTTTACGATGCTGTAAAGATAGCAAAAGAGAAAAACAAGCAGATGTCTTAATATGTGATACAGCAGGAAGATTGCACAACAAGAAATATTTAATGGACGAGCTTGTAAAAATAAAAAAAAAGTAATAGACAAGGAATTACCAGAAGCTTCTAAGGAAGTTTTAATGGTTTTAGATGCTACAACAGGGCAAAATGCAATATCACAAGTAACAGCATTTAAAGAGACAGTAAATATAACAGGACTAGTACTTACAAAATTAGATGGAACAGCTAAAGGCGGAGTGGTTATAGGAATTGTTGCTGAAAACAAGGTGCCGGTAAAATTTATTGGAATTGGCGAGCAAATAGACGATATGGAAATATTTAAACAGCAACGATTTTGTAAATGTATTAATATAGCCAAATAAGCAATAGAAGATAAGCTTAGAAAGGAATGAGATTAAAATGACAAAAATAACAACCAAAAAGGATAACAAAAAGAATTATAATTGTACTAGCATTTATATTATTGACAATTTTAATTGGCTATGTATTATTTAGAGGTAAATATCTGGAAGTACTAGAAATAGGGGAAGAATATGTAGAAATATTTTGGAAAAATATAAAATATACGGCTATAGCCTTTAGTGCAAACTTTATAATATTATTTCTATTAATATATTTTACAAATTTAAAAATAAAAAAGGATTAAAAAGCTTTTTTGATGATGATAAAAAGCCAATGCCGAAGTTAATAAATAAATCCATTGCAGTTATAAGCTCAATAATAATAAGTACTTTTACAACAAATATAATGCTAAAAAAAAATAATGCTATGTTTTAATAGTGCATCTTTTGAAATTGAGGACCCGATATTTGGATATGATATCAGTTACTTCATGTTTAAAAAACCATTTATAGAATTTATGCTTATATATATAATGCTTCTCATAGTAGGGTTAACAATATATACCATATTGTATTACATAATTTCATTTAATATGTTTTTTGATGGAATAAATAGAGAAATATTGAAGAATAACCATTTTACAAAACAATTGGTTTTTCACACTATTGTAATAGTTATATTATTATCAATCCTAACATATGTAGGAATACAAGATATGGGAACAAATAAATTTTTAACATTAAAAGGAGAAACAGCATATTCAATATATGGATCTGGTTTTACAGATGTAACAATAAAACTTTGGGGATACAAAGTATTAACAGTAGTAATGGTAATTTCAATAATTTTGGCAGTTATATTCTTCAAAAAGGGAAAAGTTAAAAATGTAATAAAAAGTATAACAGCAGTTCCAGTATATTTAATAGGATTACTAATAGTATTAATAATAACCCAAACTTTTTCTTGTAAAAATCAAATGAGCCTAGACAAAAAGAAAAATACTATATAAGTAAGAATATAGAATTTACCAAAAAAGGCTTATGGCATAGAAATAGAAGAAAAACAATAGCTAATAATGAAACATTAAGTGCAAAAATTAAAAAGAAGAAAATCAAGAAGTAATTAATAATATTACAATAACAAGTAAGGAAAATGTATTAAAGAACTTAAATATGTTACAAACAGCAAAAAGGATATTATTCATATAGAAACAGTAATATTGCAAAAGTTAATTTAAATGGTAAATTATCATTAGCATATATAACACCTAGAGAAATATCAGAAAGCATTGGTACATACAACGATAAAATGTATGAGTATACACATGGATATGGGATAATAGTTACAGCAGCTAATAAAAAATCAATGAAGAAGGGGAAATAATAAATCTTCAAAAAAAGATTTTGAAAGCAATGAAGTAATAAAGATAACAGAACCAAGAATTTACTACGGATTACAGACAAATGAACCAGTAGTAACGAAACAATAAAAATGGAGAAGAATTTGATTATCCAAAGTTAAATTCTAATACGGCTGAAAATGCAAAAAAAACTTACGATGGAAATGCAGGACTTCAACTTAATTTTATTGATAGATTTATATTAGGAATAAAAGAGGGAAATATTGGATTAGCTCTTTCAACAAATACAACAAAAAGAGAGCAAAATATTAACAAACAGAAATGTTATAAAAAAGAGCTAAAACGTTAATGCCATACTTATTATATGACGAAGAACCATATTTGGTAGTAAATAAGGAAGGAAAAATTGGTTTGGGTAATAGATGCATATACTACTTCTAGTGAATATCCATATTCTCAAATGTCTACAATTCAAACAGATTTATTAACAAAGCTAGATATAAATTATATAAGAAATTCTGTTAAGGTTTTAATAGATGCATATGATGGAACAACAAAGTTTTATATTACAGATAGAGCAGATCCTATAATAATGTCATATAGAAATATATATCCAAGTTTATTTTGTAGACAAAGATGAACAAATTGAAGAAGATATAAAAAATCAATTTATATATCCAAAATTTTTGTATAAAATTCAAGCAAATATAATCACGAGATATCATAATATACAGCCTGATGTTTTATATAGAGGAGATGATATATGGCAAATAGCAACAAATGTTACAGGAAAGACAACTTCAAAGACAGGAACGGAAATAGAGCCATATTATACAATGGTAAAGACTATTGATTCGGAAAATGCACAGCTAGGTTTAGTAATTCCATATACACCATATAAAAAAACAGAATATAATATCATATACAGTAGGAACATATGAAAATGGAACACCAAAATTAACGATATACAAATATGCTTCAGATAGTAATGCAATAGGAACAATGCAATTAAATTCATTAACAGAACAAGATGAAAACATATATAGAGAAATAGAAAAACTTAAGGTTACAGGGACAAAAATAACAAAAAATACTATAGTTGTTCCAATTGAAAATACATTATTATATGTGCAATCAATTTATCAGCAATATACCAATGAAGACAATTCTTTACCATTATTAAAAAAAAGTAGTTGTTGCATCAGGAAATAAATTTGCTATAGGAAATAATATAGAAGAGGCAATAAATAATTTGTTATCTCAATCAGCTTTTGACATAGAAATAGAAAGTACAGAAACTATAGAAGAAACAATAAAAGCAATAATAAAGGCAAATGAAAATTTAGAAAAAAATCTAATAATAGTAATGATTGGGAAATGATTGGAAAAAGATATGAAAAAATTACAAGAACTAATAAAAAAAAATTAGATTTATTAGTAAAAAAATAATAAAGAATAAATTTAATTAGTAAAATTGAATAAAAAGCAAAAAAAAAATCCACTCTAATAATGGGTGGATTTTATGTTTGAAAAGAAAAAAAAAGAGGAAAAGGAATTAATAAAAAAGATTAGATAAAATAAATTATACATTATCTCAAAATAATATATTAGAATTAATAGAACCTTTTTAGGTAACAGGAAAAAGTTTTTCTTTAGAAATTTTTGGTCTGGAATTATCAAAGGCATTGGTACAGGAATAGGTTTTTACTATATTAACAGCTATATTATTAGTAGTCTTACAAAAAAATAGTTGCTCTAAATCTTCCTGTAATAAGTGAATACATCTTGGATATTATAGAAATAGTAAAAATAAAAATGTTATAAAAAATCGTAAATACTATTTATTTTTTTTTTTTAGAATTTATATATAATAGAAAAAAACAAAGGAGAGATATAGATGAATTTACCCAATAAGTTAACAGTATTTAGAGTTATTTTGGTATTTGTAATATTAATAATTTCACTTATAAATATGCAAGGAACAATATTAGGAATACCTATTAATATGTTCATAATAGATATAATTTTTATCATAGCATCTATTACAGATAAATTAGATGGTTACATAGCACGATCAACAAACCAAATAACAACATTTGGAAAATTTTTTTAGACCCAATAGCAGACAAAATATTGGTAATTGTTTCAATGATAATATTAGTTGAACATTCTAAAATACCTTCTTGGATACCAGCAATAATAATAATGAGAGAATTTATAGTGTCTGGATATAGATTGATTGCGGTAGAAAAAAAAAAAGGAAGTTGTTGCAGCAAGTATATGGGGAAAATTAAAAACGGTTACACAAATGATTGCAATTATATTGGCATTTATTGATACTAATCCATTTGGAGCAATATTTACGAATTCTTTAACAGGATACAATTTCGCAATAAATTTAATAGTAACATTAATGATGATTATATGTGTTATAGCTACAATCTTTTCAGGTTGGGACTATATTAAAAATGGAAAGGATTTATTGAAATGACATTACAAGAAGCAAAAGAAAGGATTAATGAATTAAAGCCTAAAATTGAATATTATACTATAAAATATTACGAAGATGAACAGGTTATAAGCGATTTTGATTTTGATACATTAATGAAAGAATTAAAACAAATTGAAGAGGAATATCCACAGCTTATAACTACTGATTCTCCAACACAAAAAGTTGGGACAAGTCCTATAAAAAAGGGTTTAAAAAAGTAACACATAAAGTTCCACTTCAAAGTTTACAAGATGTTTTTTCTTTTGAAGAAGTCAGAGAATTTGATACAAGAATGCAAAAAGTTGGCAGAAGAATATAATTTACCATTGGAATATGTTGTAGAAACAAAAATTGATGGATTATCTACTGCACTAGAATATAAAAATGGAATTTTTTTGTACAAAAAGGGGCAACAAGAGGAAATGGTCTTGTAGGCGAGGATGTTACAGATAATTTGAAAACAGTAAGAAGTATACCACATAAATTAAAAAGAACCTATAAATATAATTGTGCGTGGAGAAATTTTTATAGGAAAAAAGGAGTTTGATGAGTTAAATGAAGCAAGAATGGCAGACGAGGAAGAAAAGATTTGCAAATGCAAGAAATGCGGCTGCTGGTTCACTTAGACAGTTGGATAGCAAAATAACTGCACAAAAGACCTTTTTAGACATATATATTTTTAATATTCAAGAGACGGAAGATAAAACTATAACTACACATTATCAAGGACTAGAATATCATGAAAAAATAGGATTTAATGTAAATCCAGTAAAAATATTATGCAAAAATATAAATGAAGTAATTAAGGCTATAGAAAAAATAGGTAAGGACAGAGAAAGTTTGACCTTTGGAATAGATGGAGCAGTTGTTAAGGTAAATAATTTAGAGTTAAGGGAAAAAAAATAGGAACAACATATAAAAAACACCAAAGTGGGCAGTAGCGTATAAATATCCGCCAGAAAAAAAAGAAAACAAGAGTTAAAGATATAATATGCCAGGTTGGCAGAACAGGTGCAATAACGCCAATGGCAATTTTAGACACAGTAAATGTAGCTGGCTCAAATATTTCTAAAACTACATTACACAACGAGGACTTTATAAAAAGAGAAAGATATAAGAATAGGAGATACTGTAATAATTCAAAAAGCAGGGGATGTTATACCAGAAATTGTAGAAGTGGTAAAAAGTAGAAGAACAGGAGAAGAAAAACAATTTGAAATGCCTAAGACTTGCCCTGTATGTGGTGCAAATGCTGTAAGAGAAGAAGGAGAAGCAGTTATACGTTGTATAGGTGTTGAATGCCCTGCAAAATTGTACAGAGGAATATTACATTTTGTATCAAAAGATGCAATGGATATAAAAGGTTTAGGAGATGCGATAATAGATGAATTAATAAGTAGAAAGTTAATAGAAAATATTGCTGATTTATATAAACTAACGTTAGAAGATTTGAAATCATTAAAAAAAGATGGAAAGAAATTTGCACAAAATTTGATAGATTCAATAGAAGAAAGCAAAACAAGAGATTTATATAGAGTAATAACTTCTTTAGGTATTAGACATGTAGGAGTAAAGCTTGCGAAAAAAGCTTGGCTAAAGAATATACAACAATGGATAATTTAATAGATGCTGAACTAGAAGAACTAAAACAGAAACAAGATGTCGGGTTAATAACAGCAGAGAGTATATATAATTTCTTTAAACAAGAACAAAGTATAGACTTAATAAATAGACTAAAACAAGCAGGAGTAAATATGCAGCTGAAACAGGAACATGGCACAGATAATAGGTTCGATGGAAAAATTTTTTGTTTTAACAGGTGCTTTAGAAAAATTTTCTAGAGAAGAGGCAAGCGAAGTAATAGAAAAGTTTGGTGGAAAAACTTCAAGCAGTGTCTCTAAAAAAACAGATTATGTTTTAGCAGGGGAAGATGCAGGAAGTAAGTTAAAAAAAAGCAAAAGAGCTTGGAATAACAATTCTAACAGAAGAAGAATTTAATAAAATGATTAAATAAAAAGGAAATGAGAAGAGATATGGAAGGTAAATATACATTTAAAGAATTTTACGAAAACCTAGAAAATGGATATCAAATTTACTATACTTATGTACGTAACAGATACCTAATATTTTTAAAACAGCTGAAAACTGCTACACACAAAAACTATTGAGCAAAGCAGAAAAAAATCCGCAACCTGCCCATGCAATGCTTACATTTAAAAGAGTAAAAGAAATGTTCCCACATATGGAAGAAATAGAGTATAAAGTAATGAACACTTGACATAAATAAGAAAATGATGTATAATAAGAATCCAACAAAAAGTCCCTTAACGGGCAAAGGATTAACTTGTATTTCGCGCAGTTAATCCTTAGAAAGGAGGCAATATGCCTCAAAGCGAAAAAAAGTTAAAATATTTGACCAGCTTTGGCGACTGGTCAAACTTGGAGAGTTTGTTGCTCTCCAGGAGGAAAACTTTTTGACTCTCTCCGTATCCGGGGAGAGCAGAGAGGGAATCGTTGCACAGAGCAGATCTGCTCTGTGCAGTGATTAGGGCAATGCGATCACCAGCAACAGTACGGCAATTGCTGGTGATCGCAGTCAACGATCGCCTTGTGAAGGTCAGGGCGATCGTTGGACTTGGGGTAACATAAAGCTGTTACCCCAAGAAAAAAAAGGAGGTGAGGAATGAATTTTCCTCATCTCCGATATTATATTTTAGTAGGTATTACATTAACAGTTTTATAATTAGTATAAATAACCATGCCAGGCTTTGCTTTAGGCATTTTTTTTTACGTTTTTTCTTCAAAGTATAATCAACAGGTACATTAGATGAATATTTAGACTTACTGTAATATGCAGCTATGGCAGCACACTTATTTATAACTTCTTGTGGAGGCATTTTTCCATCAGTCTTTAATATTAAATGACTTCCATGACTATCTTTAACATGAAACCAGTAGTCATTTGAGTTAGCTAATTTATGAGTAATATATTCATTTTGTAAATTGTTTTTTCCAACAAAAATGGTAAATTCATCTATTGCATATTTTATTACTTCAAAATTCTTTTTTTTGTTTAGAAGTATTTTTTTACTTTAGAAGGTTTTACAAGTATACCAGAAATTTCATCATAATACACATCATTTAATTCTTCAATTGAGAGTGCATTATTTACAGAATAAATAACGCTTTCTATGTACTCAATTTCTTGCTCAATTTCAAATTTTTGCTTAGTTACAATTTCGTAAGTCGATTTTAACTTGTTATATTTTTTAAAAACCTTTTAGCATTTTCACTTGGCGAAATTGAACTATCAAAAGGAATTGTTATTATTTTGTTCCCTTCATAATAATTTTCTAAGTCAACACTATTAATATTATAATTGTTTATACGATATAAATTGCTTATAATTAATTCGCCGTATAATTTATAAGTATTCATCTCATTGCATTCTTTTTAGCTTTAAATTAATATTTTGCAATTTTATTTGTAGCTTTTTTATATTGTTAAGTAATAGTTTTAATATATTATTCTTAAAATTTTTAAAGTTTTCCGCATCTTCTTTTCTGGTGTAAAAGTCGTCCAAAAAGAAATTAATAGACAAATTGCCTTCTTTACTTCCATTCTCTAGATAGAAATCTTTATCATACAATGCACATATAATATTATTTGAATTTAGATTATTTATTAAATTACAAATATAATTGTATATAATAAATAAATTTTGGCTATTTATTTCACAAGGAATATTTAATAGAGTGCAACAATGTTCATCTTCCTCCGTCTTTCGCCGCCTCGCTTCTGGTTTCCTTCTCGGCATTTTACTCTTATTTGTGCCTCGGCGGATGGTCTGGCGAGATCCCGTTTAGCGGTCCCTGATTTTACATGGACGCGGGGGCTGGGGAAGGCGACGCTGTAAAGGATGGCAGGTACCGGGAGGGAGTGCTCGGCGCCGTCCCTCCAGTGGGGACAATAAGGGTCCGCATTTGATTTCTAATGGCGCGGATGTGACGAACGCTCCCGGCCTTGGCGGTATTTCCGTTACCGAGGAGCAAAATGTCCTGTGGAACTTGGACAATGGGGCGGCGAATGGCCTGTAAATCCGGCATGAATTTTCAGGGGCAGCCCATTCAT